>Ga0265298_10000711_pt1 | contig 48433 bp, 26 predicted proteins | sample AusTroGonzalo_MG_3_FD_193486 | JGI IMG/M metagenome (GOLD analysis project Ga0265298, IMG submission 193486) | Bovine rumen microbial communities from tropical cattle in Woodstock, Queensland, Australia - Gonzalo_01 | ecosystem: Host-associated > Mammals > Digestive system > Stomach > Rumen ...
CAACCAGCGCCTGGCACCTCGCAGCAGAAGCCGAATTTTCACTTCCCGCCAAACGAAGATCGCCACTTCGCCCTTTGTTTACAGGCCTTCGGCGGTTTTCATGCACGAAAAAATGGGGAACCTCCAACATGGCTTAATCGCCTTCACTATCTCAAGAGCCGCCACTTCGTCGCCATCAGGCACGGCGGCTCGCCGGCGTTCTCCTTCTGGTAGTACACCGTGAGAAGCGTGCCGTCGTCGTTCTCCACCGTGGAAGGATAGCCCATGTCCTTGTCGGCCCCTCTGGATATGAAGATCTCGTTGGGGACATCCCATGTGCGGCCCTGGTCGTCGGAGACCGTAACCATCTCGTGGAGCGTGGCGCGCCGCACGTAGGAGCAGAGCAGCTTGCCGTTCCTGAGCTTCAGGAAGTGCGGAGGATAGCCGTGGAGCGGCGTGTCCGACATCTCGCTCCACGTGCGCCCGCCGTCGGAAGAGACGACCTGCGTCATACACGGCGTGGAGACTGTGCGGCAGAAGACGATCAGCCGCCCGTCGTCCGTCTCCACCAGATACGGCTCTTCCGTGAACTCGCTCCCGTTGAACGGCGGCTGCGGACGCACTTTCGCGAGAACATGCCAGCTGCGTCCGTTATCCGTGGACTCCTCGATCAACAGGCAGATCTCAGGGTCCGGACAGTGCTTGTGGTTCCACACGTCCGCGCGCCGCCACGCCCTGCCTGCGAACAGGATGCGGCCGTCCTTGAGCTGCACCGCGCCGTGCGGAGCCGAACCTTGATGCGGGACAGGCGCCTCCCACGTCTTTCCGCCGTCCGTGGAACGGCGTGTCCAGAATCCGCGCGCCTCGTCCACAAGTACCCTCGGCAGCTTCGCGTAAGCCTTGGGATAGTTGCCGGCGAAGCAGGTGCTGGAGAACCATGCTGCGAGGAGATCGCCGTTCGCAAGCTCCGTGATGCCGCTGTCGCGGTCGTCCACTATCGAGTTGTGGAATATCTCGGGCTTCTGCGTCCACGTCTCGCCGCCGTCAAAGGAGCGGATCAGCTCCTCGCGTCCGTAGGGGCACACATGCCCCTCGCGGTTTCCGGAGTAGCTTGCGATCAGCTCGCCGCTCCTGCGCCGCATCACGGTGGGCCAGCCAATGTACTCCACCTTGCGGATGGGATGCGTCCAGATTATCTCGGCGCGGTTCTGTACGCGCTTCACGCCGCAGATCGTCTCGGCCTTCTTGGCTGTGATCCTCTCCGGCGCGCCCTCGCCCCATCTCGCTATGGAAAGGACTGGGTGCTCCATGTCCGCGAAGTCGAAGTCCATGTCCAGCCTTGCCGCCAACATCGTGAAATACAGCCTCGCGCGGTAGATGTTCGGCGCGATCCATCCGCCCGTAGCCGACACCTTGTACTTCCCGTTCAGCGCGAGCGGCCCGTCCTTCGAGTCAACGAACACGTGCATCTCGCGCGAGCGCGCCACCGCCGCCCTCAGCTCGTACATCTCCGATCCGCCCTTCCCACGCAGCTCCAGTCGGTGCCCCTTCGCGGCGCGGACAAGGCGGAACTGCGTAAACCCGTAGCGGTTCTTCGCGAGGTCGTAAGTCGCCGAAGGCTCCTGCGCCGGCTTCGCGGCGTCGCGGATCTCCTCCAGCGAAAGAGTTCTGCAAAGCGCTTCAAGGCTCTTCCCCGCCGCGTCGTTGCGCGGAAGCGGGGTGTCGGAGAGGGCGGGAAGCAGCATCTCCTCCGTCAGGGAAAGTATGCGCTCGGTGTCCGCGGTGTCCGCGGTCACGGACAGCACCATGTCGGCGCGAGGGACGATCGCGAGCACCTGCCCGCGATCACCGTATGCCGCCATCACGCCGCTCGGGCGCTTTATGAAGCTGTAGTGGCCCACATCCCATCTCTCGTCCCAGAGGCGCCTCCCGAACCAGTCGCCGTTCCATAGATGGAGCTGCCCGAGGAGCGCCATGTTGCGCGCGTTCGTGACGCGCCCGAGGCCGTCGCCCGCGGTGTTGCCGCACTCCCAGTTGAACGTGGGGTCGATGTGCGTCGAGAAGGTGCGCGCGAGCGTCTGCGGCAGCGCGCCCTTGCCCCCCCAGCTCCACTTCACGGCGAACTTGCAGAGCGCGTTCGCCTCGGCCCAGGAGTTCGCCGGATCCTTCGCCGTGAGCGCGGCGAGAAGTTCGCCGTCCGCCGGTCCGTAGGTCTTGGCGTCGAGCCGCCTCTTGCCGATGAATCCGGCGAACACTGCGCTTGAAAGGCCGTAGAGCGCGTGGCGGTCACCGTGGTACGGCGCCCAGCGGCCCTCGGCCACAAGGCGCCCGTGCCTGAGCAGCACGAAGCCGTGCATCAGCTTCACCTGCGCGTCGAGCGCCTTCACCCACGCCTCCACCTTGGCGGAATCCACGCCCTGCTCTTCGGGCGCGGTGGCGGGCAGATATCCCTTCACCTTCGCGGCAGGCGCGTCGGGTTTGTTCGCCCAGTCTATCGTTCCGGGCTTGTCCGCGAAACCAGTCGCCGCCGCGAGCGCGGCGCACAGCGCAACTGCATGGACATTTACGATTTTCATCGAACGTTTCTCCGTCTGTGATTTGCGAACACTTGAGGCATTTGCGAACATTCACCGTATGGAAATGCCAAATCCGGCATACGCCGGCTTGCGCACGAGACGGTAGACGCCGGAATACAACCTGTCCAGAGTGAACGACACGCCCGTCCCAGTTTTGACGAAGTCCTGCGAGCATAGCGAATAATCCGCCTCGCCCGCCGCCTTACGATAGAGCTGATAGCGTTTCTTGTCGTTGGCCGCCATCGCAAACGAGAATTCCAGCACGCCGCCCCGCGCGGGATTCGACTCCGACACGAACCACGTCCGCCCAAGCGACTCCACATACGCGTTCCTCCACGGCGCGAACGTCACGCCACCCCCGTCATGGCCAAGCACCGCCAGAGGCGAGTTGGGATCCGACGCCGACGGCGCCACCTTGAAGGAGAACGACAGCGTGCCGTCGCTCCACGTGACCGGCGGATTCACCTCCATCACGCCGTAGTTGGCCGCGATGCCTATCACCTTGTAATCCTCCTGATGCGCGGCAAACCCCGCCACGTCGAGCGATCCCGCCGTCTTCACATCGATGCCGTAACGGACGGAGAGCTCCAGCTCGATGTCCGCGAACTCGCGCGCCGTGAGAGGACGATTGTAGATGCGCAGCTCGGACACTTGACCGTAGTATCCAGATTTGAACGCCGTGATATTGAACTCGCCGACGCTCAGCACGCCGGCATACGGCGCTATGGTATTCCCCACGAATTTGATGTTGCCACTCTGGCTTGCAGACACCTTGCGAGACGAATCGACGTCGTACGCCCCGCAGGCTATTATCTGGGAGTCGTTCGTGAACACCATGTCCAGGTCATAACTCTGTCCACCATAGAACATCGCCCGTGTAGGACGTCCCGACCAAGTCTTGGCGCACTGCACGCCAAATCGCTGCGATGTTGTGAGAGACGTCCCCGCCGACGTCGCCGGGCTCCAAATTCCGAACGGGCACATATTCTTCTGGTTATCGGGGTCGGGGTCGAATCTGCACACCAGGAAATACGCGCCGCCGCCGTCCGAAGTGATTCCAAGATCCACCTCCCCCGCCGTGCGCAGATAGTCGGAATCGGCGAACCTCAGCGACGGACGCGACCCTATTCCGTCCTCCTCGAACACAACATCCGGCGTCAACCCCGCGACATAGTTCGTGGAGACGAGGTCGCACTCCGACCCCAGAAACCCTCCGTTCGCCCAGGCCGTCACCATACCCGAACCGTTCACAGTAACGCCACGGTCGGCACGGAACCATACGGCTGCGGACAACGCGACTTGATCGTCGCCCGTGCACACACGATAGCGTCCGCTCTTCCATCCAGCTGGAAGCGAAAAGCTCACAGCTCCGCCCTGCACAGTCCTCTCGGCGGCCACCTTCTCCCATCTCAGATCGTCCTTGTGGAACAAAAACACGTCTCCCGCAGAAGCATACTCACTTCCCGTGAACGTCAAGACGAGGGGCACGGCGCGCGCGTTGTCCATTCCCGCCACGCACCATGTACGGACCAGTCCGGCGCCGCCGTCGTGCGCGATGTAAACGAGGTTGGTGTCGGCGGGCGTTCCCGCGAAGGAAGCGGTGAGCGCGCCGCTCGTGGCGCTCGTCTCCATCACCGCCGCCTTGCCCCATTGAGAGGCAGAACCGAACGCGGCAGGGGCGTTCGTGCATCCGCGCAGCGTTTCTGCGGAGCATGAGAACGCTCCGGGCGAAGCGAGCGGAATTGCGTAGCGTGCGGCCATCTCGCACTCCACGCAAAAGCGCTCTGCCGCCGTCATGGGAGCGTTGTAGTAGCGCGCTTCGGCGATCAGGCCTCTAAACGGCTTAGTCCACGGTAACTCAGGGTTGAACACGCCCACGACGAATCTGCCGCCGGAATCGCGCGCGTTCCATCCGTAGAAAACAGACCAAGCCTCACCGCGCCGCCATCCTTGAATGCCCATGTCGGAGCTTCCGTCTTTGTACTTGAAGGTGCCGCACGAGACTATGTCGGCATTCGTGTCGAATCTCCAATCGCTGTTCACCATGTTCCCCGTACCGTAATAGTAGAGCTGGAACTTGGAGGAGGAGTTCTGGAAGAATCCGAACCGGCTACCGCTCGTTCCATGTCCGAACGGACCGTAGTTGGTGCCGCTAGTGCCTGATTCATACGACCTGAACGCCACGAACCACGCACCGCCTTCGGTGATGCGCCCCAAAGAGTAGGCTGAAGACGAAATCAGAATATCGTGCGCATCGAACTCCAGCACCGGAGCATTCCCCATTGTGGAGTTGCTAGCAAGAAACGTCACGCCAGGCGCGGCGGCGTTTGTGTTTGCGAGGTCTGCCACCGAGCCGAGCGTCCCCTGGTTCGCCCACGCTGTCACCTTGCCGGAAGCGTTGGTAGTCACGCCCATGTCAGCACGATACCACACTATGGGATCGGCGGCCACCACCGTCAGGCAGGCAGCGCCCGCGAGAGCCAAAACTGCTCCATGTCTCATGATCATCATTGCACTTCTCCTCTTGGGATGTGTTGTATAGTATAACACAGTCCCCAGTGCAAGATGTTTGTTTTCCAGCAAAAGTTATTTTGCTTACATCATGGGTGCCACTTCGACGGCAGACATCCTGTCTCAGCCTTGAACTGGGCCGAGAAATGTCGGAATGAGCGGAAACCCAGCCTTTCCGACAAAGCCATGACCCCGCATCCGGGCTTCGCAAGCTCCTCCTTGGCGCGTTCAATGCGGCACTTGATCAGAAAAGCATGCGGCGGCAGCCCAGTCATCTTCTTGAAGGCGACGTTCAAAGAGGTTGGCGAAAGCCCTACACGTTCTGCCAACTCTGCGAGAGAATAGTTCCTTTCCGGATTCGCACGCATATTCTCGACGGCATTCAACAGCCGATTGTTGTGGCAAGACACTGGATCTCTGCCGGCCGCATCCACCGTATCGACCAAAAGATTGAAGATTGCATTGCGCATAAGTAGTTTCTTGACGAAAGGCTCTTTGGACGAATCGTCATGAAGGTCGAACACATGGCGGAATTGCCGCCGTATGGAATCAGAGCCCTCAAAATGGCGCCTGGGGATCTCCCAAAAACGCTTCGCCAGCCACTGCGACTCCTCGGCGTCCAGGCCAAGCGTCTTCTCTCCGGCACGAGGCAGCCTGAAAAGGCACCAGTAGAGAAACACCCCCTTCGGCACGGAGACTAGGTGATGCGGTTCGTCGGGACGAGACACGAACACATGGCCGGGGAGGAAGCGATACCTCTTCTCCTCGGTTATGAACGCAAGATCGCCGCCGCGCACGCAGTACACTATCTCAACGCAACCGGCATGGACATGCATCTTATCTGCCTGCTGCTGCTGAAGATAACGCGTGCGCCCGAGCGCGGGAACGCACGGCAGCCCGTCCACCGCCAAATCCAGGCAGCGGTGTTCGGGTATGTCATCATATTTAATCAACCAACGAGACATCACGGCTGCCCGCGCCAGTCAAGGCGTACGCCGGCCTTGACGGCGTCGATGCGGTTGGTGTAGAACACATTGCCCGAGATGGGGCATTCGTTAGTGACCGACGATGCAGGCTTCCCTATCGAAAAGTTCCGCTTGCACGCAACAAACACATTGTTCGTCACGGGATTCATGCGCGGAAAATCTGGACGATCCTTTAGGAGTCCCTCCAGCTCAGGGTAGGCCCTGCGCCACGTGTCGCTCTTGAAATCGAGCGGCCTGAGCTTGTTCTCGAACCACGAGACGCCGTTCTTGTCGAAGCCAAATGCGTTGCGGCTCTTGCGCCAAGTCACACCGCGCGCGTCGATGTGCACGCCCACGGGGCACTCGAGGAACACGTTCCCGTAGACGGGGTGCAGATTGCCGCCACCTATGAACACGGCCTTGCCAGCACGCTCGAAGAGGTTGTCGTACACGGCGTCGCCCCAGTCGCAGTCGTCGAAGTAGATCGCCATCGTGTAGTCGGACAACGTCGGATCCTTGCCAAGGTCGTGGAAGTAGTTGCCGCGTATCACGTTGCCGAGCGTGGATGAATCACGCCCTGTGTAGAACGCGCCGGCGTCGCCGGTCTCCACCAGCACGCGGTACACTTCGTTGGACTCGAAGAGGTGCTCGTTGCCGCCGTAGAGGATGGCGTTGTGCGGCGCATGGTGCATGCGGCAGCCACGCACGATCTGCCCGCATCCGCCGGCGTACACGGCGGGGGCGTATGTGCGCTGGAATCGTGCGTAGTGGTGGATGTCGCAGTTCTCCACCACATTCTCCGCCTTCACCAACTTCTTGCGGTCGCCGCCCGCGAGCGAAATCGCGTTCTTGCCGAGATTCCACATGCGGCAACCCTCTATGCGGCAGAATTTCCCGCCCAGCGAAACGGCCGAGCCGGCGAGGTTGGAGAAACCGCAGTTCCTCACCACAACGCGCTCGGTCTGATGCAGCGTGAACGCGGGAGCGGTCGTGTGCGAACACTCGAAGGAGAATCCCTCAACCACGATGTCGTGGGCGTCCGCAACGCGCATGAAGGGTTTTGTGGACGTGGCCAGCACGATGTCCGCCTTGTTCCACCCCTCACCGGGAATCACATAGAGCTTCTTCGTTTCGCGGTCGAGGTACCATTCGCCGGGGCTGTCCAGCTCCTCAAGCAGATTGTAGACGAAGAACCTGCGCTTTTTCGCGCCCCAAGTGCCGTTGCCGCAGCCGTAGGAATGTATCCCCGCGAGGCGCATCACCTGATTGGAGGGCGTGTTCTCGAACCCCTTGGCCTTTATGGAGTTCTCGCTCCAGTCATGAGTCCAGTAGCCGTAGAGCCACACGCCCTTCGCGAAGTCCCAGCGCGCGCCGCGGTCCGGGAATTCCCAGCGGAAAGCGCCGGGGTGCATATCCTTGCGGGCGTTGCTGTGCTTGTCCTTGACTGGATAACCCGTGTCCACGGACTTCACGAAGTACGCCCATCCGCCGTCCTTCTCGTCGAGGTTCGGCCAGCGGGCGCACTCTCCCGGCACGCCGTCGACGTAGAGCCAAGGCGCCGGCGGCACGTTCAGCTGGTTTGGCCAAGGCGCGAGAGTGCCTGGCAGATGCGCGGAGACGTCCGCGACAAGCGCCTTCGCCCGCGCCTCGGGAGGGAGCCGGTCGAGGACCGTCTTGTCGGAAACCGGCGCGAACGACGAACTTTCAAGCTTGACGCCGCCCAGGAAACGCACGGATCCCGGCTTCTCCGCGCGCCACACGATCGGACACTCCGGAGTTCCCGAATCCTCCTTCCCCAGCTGGAACACCTCTGAAAGCGAATACACTCCGGGGGCCACCACTATCTCTATCGGCTTCTCAGGCGAGAGCCGTCCGTCCTTGCGCGCGGCTCGCACAAGATCACGCGCGGCCTCGAGCGTGGGCACGGAAAGCGGACCGTCTGCGCCGGGTTTAACCGTAACTGTCTGCGCCCTCTCTTCGGAGAGAAACGAACATCCCGCGAGCGCCACCGCCGCGGCAGCGGAAAGAATAGCTGATTTTCTCATGCGGACATGATAGCATATCCCATCCGTTTTCACAACCTATCTAGGCAATCTAGGTAGCATGTGTCACCCAAAACCACATTTTCGCAATTACACCGCCACCATATCAGCCCACTCTGGGGTCAGACCCTTACCTATGTCAATTGTCCATTCTACCGAGCAATCACTTCAGCAACACCGCCGTTCCCAGCGCAGCGCGGAAACGCAGGAAGGACGAGATGGGAAGGACGCCCTCGGAGATGCGTACCTCGTCTATGGTGTAGTCGGCCCAGCGGGTCGAAGTCGAATTAGATGCGCCGATTATCAATTCTCCGGGAATTATCGGCAAAGGGTACTTGGTGCGGATCACGGCCTCTTGCCTGTAGTCCACGTAGGCCGTCAGATTGGATGTTGCGTAGTCGTATGTGACGGCAAGATGATGCCACTTCCCGTCCTTGATGTTTGTCGTGCACTCTGCGCCCTGGTTCCAGTTTCTACCGTTGTCGGGCTTCACCCCCGTTTCCGGAACGCTGTCCGCGCGAATGCGCATGGATGAGGCACCAACCGTCATGAACCAGAGGGACATGTTGTTTGCCAGCGTGGTGTTTGTCGTCACGGATCCGTCTCCATTGTCGACATATTCCAAGTATTTGACGTCAGGGCGCTTCCTCTGGAGTATCGTGATGAACTGGCTCGAGAGGCCGTTGTCCTTGAAAAAGCACTCGGCCGTGAAGTTGCTCAGAACGCTCACGCGCGTCGGCGGGTATATGGCGTAGGTGCCGATGTTCCACTGTGCCAACGTGAACGCCCGAGCGTTGGTGCCGATCAGGTTACCGCCCTTGCCGTCCACAAGGAACCTGGCGTCCGAGGAGTACACGTCATCCGTGTAAGTCATCGCGTCTGACTGCGAAAACGACGGCTTCGGCCAATAGTCGGCGTTTGCAACGCTCACGAAATCTGCGGCCGTCGGATGGGCGCCCGTCTGCCCGTTCTCGAACCGCCAGTGGCCGAGCGTGGGCAGCGCAAGGCCATTTCCACGCTTCGCATACATGAACATCATCTCCGTCTGCTCCAGAATGCGCGGGATGAACCTGAAACAGTCCAGAGAGCCGACGAACTTCTCACCGAGAACGAGCGGATTGTTCGTGCCGTCGAACTGCATTTGATGCGTGGTTTGCGCAGACGCGGCCTTGACGCCGTCCAAGTACATCGTGGCCGTTTTCGTGGCGAACTCGTACGTGAACGTTATAAGATGCCATTCCTCTGCCGTGAACGTCACGCGGCAGTAGGACTGGTTGAATCCGCCCGTGCGTTCCCAATGGTTCGTCTGCGAGTCGATCCTAACGTAGAAGTCCGTCTTGCCGTCCACGACGGCCGTGGGCGTCTGGAATATGAACGCGAACGCATTCTCGTTCGTCGCGGTTCCCGCGGAATTCAAGACAGGTGCGCGGTTAAGAGTGAGGATGCGCGACCATGCCGGGTTCCCAACGCCCACCTTGATCATGAACTCGATCGTGAAGTCGTTCGTGAGCCCCAGGGCCTCCGTCGCGCCCGGCAGACGCACGCCGTTGGAGCCACTCGTCTTGTTTTCGTAGAGCGCCGTGGCGTTAGAGCACAAGGGTTCCTTCCAGAGAAGGTCCGAGTAGACTTCGGTGATGCCGACGTCGTTCGTCCAGATCATGCCCCCGACTGTCTCGAATTCGTATCCGGCCACGCCCTCGGCGTTCGGGAAGGTACCGGAGACCGCCGATCCGGAGACGCCCGATCCGTCAAAATTCCATGTCAGACCGGTTTCCGGCACGGCGCCGTGAAGCGAAACGACCGCAGCCAGAACAACGACGAAGGACAATGTCGATTTTGATGTTTTCATTGGTGCATTCCTTTTTCCCAGAAAATCACGGACGGCTCAACGTATCCATGGAGACTGTTACCTGCCTGACCTTCTCTTGTCCAGGCCGATCTCCTCCACGGGGATGCGCGGGAAGGACGGGAACGCGGCGCGGAACTGCGGAAGGTCCTGCACCTTGCGCGGATCAGCGGCCGACTCCACAGCGGCGGAAAGCGCGTCGTCCTTGCGGATCTCGAGCTTGACGCGCAGCACGGCGTTCGTCTGGGGATACTCGCGATTCTCGCGCGCGACGTCGCGCGCGTTCACCGACACGTTGCAGCGGTTCGGCGCGCGCTCCTGCAGGAACTTGGTGGCATGGCCCCACGAGTTGTAGAAGTAGCCGCAGTTCACGGCGACGTTGCTCACGTACTCGGTGCCGATCGGGAGAAGCGGCTCCTTCTCCATGATGCCGATCAGCTCGGGGTAGCGGGAGGCCCAGGGCTCGTTCGTGTAGGCGAAGGACTGTATCTTGGCGAGGAGGTCCCAGCCGTCCTTGATGCCCGAGCCGGGACGTGCGCGCTGGAGGCCGCGAGTGTCGAAATGCGCTGCGGTGGTGCAGTCCAGGACGAGGTTGTGCGACCACTTGTTGTCGCGCCCGCCGCCCGTGAACATCGCGCGTCCGGCCTTGTAGAAGAGATTGCCGTAGATGGTCTCGCCGCTGTCGCAGTCGTCGAGGTAGATGCCCTCCACCATCACGTCCTTCTTGAGGGCCTCGCAGCCGCTGGGGCGGCCCTGCGCCTCGCGGAGCGCGACGCCGTCCTTGCCGAAGTGGTGGAGGTAGTTCCAGCGGACCACATTGCCGCGGCTGCCCCAGTCACGGCCCGTGTACATGCCCGCGCCGTCACCGGCCTCGAGCATCGCGCACTCGATCTCGTTGTACTGGATGAGATGCTCGTTGCCGCCATAGCTCATCGCGATGTAAGGCGTGTCGTGGAAGTAGTTGCGCTCCACGGTAATACCGCATCCGCTGAAGGTACAGCAGGGCCCGGATATGCGGGCAAGGCGTCCGCAGTAGCCGATGTCGTTGCCGCAGACGCGGTGGTTGCACTTCGTGAGCGACTTGCGGTCGCCGCCATAGACCGAAAGCCCGGCGCTGCCGATCTCGTACATGCGGCAGTTACGCACCGTGACGCCACGGCCTTCCCACACGCTTATGCCGTTCTGCGAAAGCCAGGAGACGTCAAGCCCGTCGAGGTCCACGTTCGTGCATGCGGCCACCTGCACTGCAAGGCCCGTGGAATACTTGAACGACAGACCCTTCACCACCACGTTGCAGGCCTTATTGAGGCGCACGAGAGGAGTCTTCGCAAGCGAAAGCGCGACGTCCTTGAAGCCGTCCGAGGTCGGGTAGAAGTAGAGCGTGCGCGTCTCGCGGTCCACGTACCACTCGCCGGGGGCGTCCAGCTCCTCGAGGAGGTTGTACACGAAGTAGCGCGGCTTAGCCTGGGCCCACTTGCCGGCCTTGCCGATGCCGTAGGTGTGCACGCCCTCGGTGGTGAACGTCTTCTTCTCCGTGTCTATCTTCGAGAGGCGCAGCGTGTCGCTCGCCCAGTCGTAGCACCAGAATCCGAACACGAAGACGCCCTTGGAGACGTCCCAGCGCGACGGCGCATCGCCTGGATACTCGAACGTCCCGCCCCTCACGCCGAACTCCCATTCGCCCTTCTTGAGGTCCTTGGGGGCGACGCCGCGGTCCACCACGTTGGATATCTCGAGCCAGCCGGAGTCGGGATAGCGGGCGATCGTCATGGCGCGCCCAGAGGAGACGAGCTCCATCTCGGTCCACTTGTTGAACTTCGCGGGGAGCGGCTTCAGCTCGCCCACGCCGAACTTCTTGAGATCGCACTCGTACACCTTGCCGCGCACCTCGGGCTTGAGGCGCTCGCGCGCCGCGCCCGAGACGGGCGTGAAGTCGGCCGCCGTGAGCCTGCATGCGCCGGTGAGGAGCACGCCCCTCTTCCCGGCGCGCCACACCACGGGGGCGGACGGCGAGGCGCCGCCGTCCTCATTGCCAAGGTCCAGCACCGGGGCCTTCAACCCTGAAAACACGCCCTCCAGCTCCACAACAACTCCGCCAGGAGCGCCGGACTTCTTAAGCGCGCGCACAGACTCCTTCGCCTTCGCGGGCGTCTTGAACGGACGCGCCGACGAGCCGTCGCCCGCGTCGTCGCCCTTCTCCGAGTCCACGTGCAGGACCTTCGGAGCCGTGGGCGCGTCCACGGGCGTGTCGCCCTTGATCGCGATATTCCCAAGCGAGCCGGCGATCTTGACCGGACGCGCCGCCTTGTTGCCTGAAAGATCGATCGTGCCCGAGCCGTCGGGATCCTTGAAAACGAAGTCCACGCGGTCCTTGCCGTCGAACGCGCAGTTCCTCACCTTGATGTTGCGGACCGTGGAGTAGGTGCTCGTGCCGGCATTGAAACGCGTGCGTCCCAAGGTGAGGATGGCGCCCTTCTCGCTCTTCACGTTGTCGAACTCTATGTTCGCGCATGCGTTGCCCACAACAATCGGTCCGGGGGCGGTCTTCACCACGTTCTCGATCTTGATGTCGATCACGGGATAGTCCTTCAAGGGCATCTCGGGGTGGACGAGCCGGGCCCAGTCGCCTAGCTCCCAGCTGCAGGAGATGCTGCGCTGGCACTCCATGCGGATGTTCCTGAACGTGACGTTCTTGATGTCGGCGCGCGTCTCGCCGTCGTCCTGGAGATACTGGAAGTTGATCCCCTCGGGGCTCTTCCACACGCCGTGCTTGTGCGTGGGGGCCGTCATGGAGACGTATTCGTTCGTCCCGAGAGGCATGGGATAGACTGCGTAAACATTCTTCCCCACCTTGAAGATGTCGCATCTCTGGAGCCTCATCCCGGGATGCCACTCCTTCCAGCAGCCAGTGATGACGCGGGCGAAATTGCACTTGCCGCCGTCCTCGTCCACGATGTTCTCGATGAGGCCGTTCTCGATGGAGCCCATCACGGGCGTGCAGCCGCCCGGCCAGTCGCCGGCGTTGAGGGCGACGCCGTCGTCGCCAGTCCTCAGGACGCCGTTGCGGATCGTGAAGTTACGGCCGCGGTTGAGGTGCACGCCGTCCTTCTTGCCGCGGATGGTGAAGCCGTCGAGGAGGAGCCCGTCGAAGTCCACGGCGTGCCAGCAGTACTGTCCGCCCTCGCAGTCGTTACATGTGAAGTTGTAGCACTTGACGTTCTTCACGCGGTAGAAGGCGAAGTGGCCGCGGAGGCCCGGGGCGTTGGATTCGGGCCCGGGGATGGACTGCATCTTGTTCACGCTGATCTCGAGGTTGCGGACGACTATGTTGGAGTCGCACCCGTAGTTGTAGGCTCCCCGATTCACCAGCACGTTGGAGTAGGGCTTCATCTTCCTGAGGACGGTGCCGGGGGCGAACTCGAGCGTGGTGTCGCTGTCGATGAACACTGTGCGGTCGAGGCCGTAGACGCCGGCCTTGGCCACCTTGACCGTCTTGCGCCCGCCGTCAAGCGCCTTCTGGAGTGCCGCGGCGTTGACATCCGGGGCGGCGTCGGGAGAGAATCCGAAGGCGGCGGGATCGACCGTCTCGGCGAAAGCCGCGCCAAAAGCCAGCGCGGAGACGAGGGCTATGTACTTTTTCATGGGGGCATTTTATCATATCCCCCACACCCGCGCAAGAGCGGCAGGCGCAATCAGAGGCCAAGCGCCTCAAGCGCACGGGCGAGCTTCACACGATGCGCCTCGATGTGCGAGGGATCGATGGAGAAGTCCGTCATGGTCTTCGTAATGGACTCGGGGACGGAAAGAAGCGTCTCATAGCGTTTCCTCTCTGCGGCAGACGCACGCGCGAGCCTGCGTTTCAGCATGACGAAATACTCGTAGTCCTCTATGCCGTCGCCCAGCATCTCAAGGCGGATGGACGGCACCGGGGCGTCGAGGACGGGAGCTTTCGCACGCCCGTCCGCCGCCGACAATGGCGGATAGACAAGCCTTCCGTCTCCGTTCCCCCACGCCCTCTTCACGCCGCGTTTGGTGGAGTATCCGCTCACCCAGCTCATCGGATCCTCGTATGGGTTCTGCAGGAAGTCCGGGTAGGCGGCGTAGCTGGTCCAGTACGTCGTGGCCCAGATGAGAAGGCCTTGGACGTCCTCCTTCCACGTCTGCCACGACCAGAGACGCATCTCCACGCCCGGATGGTCTATGAACTCCGTCACATACGGCGCCTTCGGCCCGCAGCACACGTACCACCAGAACTTGTCGCCCGCCGCGCGGCATTTTGCCTCGGCGCCCGCGTGCAGGTGCGGGGTAAGCGGACACCACAGATTCGGATATCCGAAGAGCTCCTCCTCCGGCTGCTCCGTGAGCATCCGCCTGAGCGCCGGCGCATGGCGTTTGAGCGTGGAGAAGCCGTTCTTCACGAAATCGTAGTCCTTGGGCTCGGGCTCGTCGAACCAGTAGACGTATGCCTTGTTCAACCAGCCCTTCTCCCTAAGATGCGACTCGATTCCGCCTAGATACTTGGCCATGAGCACATGGTAGACCTCGTTCGTGCCCGGCACCCCGAGCATCGAAGGCTCCCTGCGAGCATGGAACGTGCCCCCGCCGAGGCCCCGCACCGGAATCATCAACGTGTTGAAATGGTATTTGCGGAACGCCTTCTCCACGGCGGCGTCCCATCTAGCCCAGTCGAAGACCGGTTCGGCCGTGGCGGGATTCTCTTTGCCCTTCCAGCTGACCTTCCACGGCGCGAGGGGGGCGGGATCGTACGGCGAGATGTGATTCGCGCCCAGAAGGGAGAGGTATTTGTCCAAAACCACCTCACGCTGTTCGTCAGTCTTGAGACAATGGTAGCTGCATACGCCCCCAAACGAAAAGCCGAACGCCGTTTCGCACGTCATCTCGTCTGGCAGCTCGAATCCGAACACCTCCACCTCAAGCGGGACGGAAAGAGAGCCCGAGGAGTGGCGCACGACCAACGTCCCCCGATAGACGCCCTTGGGCGTTCCCTTGGGCGGCTTCGCGCGCACGCGGAACGGCTGGTTTGCCCCAGCGGCCACGGCGCATCCGTCCTTGTCCTGCGGCAGCAGCGGATCGGGCCACATCCCCCTGCAGCCCTCCGAATCGGTGGGCTGCTCGATGCGCACATAGCCCACACGGCGCACGTCCACCGCGCCGCGGGCGATCCGCGCGCCTGCCGCCGAGAGCAGGTCGCCCTCCAGCTCCACGCGCACTCCAGAAAGCGCGTCCTTCGCCGACACCACCAGCTGCGCCGCCTCCGCCTCGTTCGCCGCCGTGCGTATCACAATCCCCTCCCCCTTCGGGGCCTTCTCCTCGGGCGCACGTCTCGTCTGCGGGATCTTGTGCGCCGCAGACGCCCTCCAGCACACCACGCCCGCTCCTTCGCAGACCCTTTCGCCGTAGTCTTCGGCGTAGAATGAAGGCGCCTTTATCTGGGCAAGCAGCTCGCCCGTCTGCGCGTCGACATAGCGCGTGGCGCCGAATGCCTGTACCGGTTCGCCGTCCACAAGCCCCTCGTACGCGTAGGAATGCATCTGGAGCGACGCCTTTGAGAGGCCTACAACGCGAACGAACACCTCCTTCGCGGGGAATTCGGAAACCGGGACCGTGAACTCGAAGACGCCCGTGTTCGTCACCACGCCCAGTTCAATCCAGTCCCTGCCGTCGGCTCGCACCTCGACACGCGCTCCGCCGGCAGTGTGCCATCCGCAATGGACGGCAACCTTGCCCGAGAAGAACCTGCGGCCGTCAAGCGCGTGCCGGTACGTGACATGCGCCCCGCGCCAGAAGCACCAACGGTCGGTGTTGTAGCCGATGTCGTGCGCGAACAGCGGGCGCGAATCGTTTCGCCCGACCGATCCCATCTGCGTGGCGAACACATAGCGGTTGCCGGACACCTCTTCGCCGTGACCGAGCTCCATCCCGCCTGACTTGCCCCACACTGCCTTCACGGGGCGCAGCTCCACCGACTCGAAGAGCACCTTCCCCGTCATGCGCCATCCGCCAAGATGGAACTTCTCCTTGTGCGGCGGCTTGTCCTCCGGCACGCGGAACACGAAGCTGCGCCGCGCCGCGACCGGATCCGATATACCCCAGTCGACGTTCGCGCAATCCGGCCCCGTCACGACCGTCCCGGATCCGCTCCCGGATCTTCTGGCCGTGAACGAGAAAAAGTATCTGCCGCCTGGCTCGAGCTCCACATCGCCGGACATCCGGCGGTTGCTCTCGCCACCGGTGCCCACCACCTCGAACGGCGTGTCGAAGATCGCCTTCGGCACCGCGGTCTGGCCATTCGCGGCAGGGCACATCAGCGCCGCCGCCGACAGCTGGAAGAACATTGCAGTCTTTTTCATGCTCGTACTCATAATCATAAGGGAATGCAACCTATTCAAGACGGAACCACGCCATGCGGTGGTCGCTGAGCGGCACCTCAGGCGCCGAGACGCGCATAGTGCATCGGCGGAAGCCGCGGAAATACACGAAATCTATCGTCCTGTCTGGATGCCGACCCGACCCTGGATGCGTTACGCGCTCCTCCTGCGGCGTCCCTTCCCATGCGTCGCGGAATCCCCCCGCGAGCAGAATCTCCGCCGTCCTCTCCGCCCCGTAGCGCGGAGAAGTGGGATCGGCGTTGAAGTCACCGCCTATCAAAACGCGCTTAACCGCCCTGCCGTCCGGCGCCTTCATCTTCTTCGCAGCCGCCACGAGCTGCTCGGCGCACACCTCGCGCTTTTCGATGTTGGATCTGCGGATCTCCTCCGTGGTGGCGCCGTAGTCGCTCTTCAGGTGCACGCAGAAGCACGCGATGACGCCGTCCTCTCCGCCGTCAAGAAGAGCATACGCGTATCCACGCGGCGGAAACACCTTTTTCGGACGCTTCCAGTAGGAGAACCCCGCGTCGATCACGGGCAGAGTGGACACCACTCCGCACTGCTGCCACCCCAGACGGTTGTCGCGCTCCCGGAAAGACGAGACGGAAGCCGTCGCAAGCCCCTTCACACCCACCTGCGCAACCAAGTTGGAAAGCGCATCCCTGTCGCGCAGCTCCTGGAAGAACAGCACCACTCCCTCGCCCGTGCGCTCATGTTCCTTCAGTCCGTTCCGCACGAGCTCCGCCGCGTCCTCCACGTTCGCCCGCTCAACACGCTCTGATGCACGGTGCTCCGCGCGTCCGCTTGGAAACCACTTCAGGTTCCAGGTGCCGCACAGCACCGAACAGAGCGAAAGAACGACGGAGAAGAGCATCGCAGCATCCTCAGAGGGCTCCGAGCACGTCCGTCATTATGCGCCGTGCGCTCTCGTCTCTGAGCCGCGCCGAATCGGAGCCAAGCACCACCACGATCGCGCGCTTTCCGTCGCGCGTGCCGGTGAGGACGACCGAACTGCCGCCGGCGTCGATGTAGCCGGTCTTCAGACCGTCTATCGCCTCCTTGCCGTCGGGGTTGTAGATCTTGAGCTTGTCCTTCACCATCACGTTGTTGTGGTTGATGAACTTGCGCTGCTCGGGCTGCCCCGCCTTGTTGAGGCCGGTGATCGGGCGCGTGCCGTCGTAGGTGGCCGGCCACACCTTCACAGAGGTGTACTTGAGTATGCGCGGATGCTTGAGAACGGCGAGAGCCAGCTTCACCTGGTCCTCGCACGTCGTCACGTTGAAGTCCTTCGAGCCGTTCTTTCTCTTCGGCGGCAGACCATTGGGGTTGAAGTAATGCGTGGACGCCATGCCCAGCTGCGCGGCGCGCGCGTTCATGCGCGCGACGAACCCGTCCAGCGACCCGGCGGAGTGCACGCCCAGCATGATCGCCGCATCGTTCGCGCTCTGCACCATCAGCGCATAGAGAAGCGACTCCACCGTCATCGTCTCGCCGGGCTTGACGCCGACCCAGCTCGGCTCGGCCTTGTAGACGTCCGGCGTGGCGGTCACGACCGCGTTGAATCCGTACTTCCCCGCCGCCACGTCTTCGAGCACGAGAAGCGCCGTCATGAGCTTGGTGATGCTCGCCGGACGCGCCAATGCGTCGGAATGGTCACGGAACATGACGCGTCCGGTGCCGGCGTCGATCGCCATCGCGCCCACATACGGCGCCTTGCGCCAAGGATTCGCGCCCTTGGCCGGAGCGACCACCGTCTTCTTCACGATCTGCGTCTTGGGTGCGGGCTTCTTCGCGGTCTGCACGCCGGCGGACGCTTCCGCCATGCGCCCTCTCGCGGGCGTCACCACCTTGGCCTCGCCCACGAGCGCCGCCGCCGCCGCAATCGCAATCACCAGCTTCTTCATCTTGTCGTCCTTTCGGTTAGATGCCTGACATCCGCCAGACCGCCGACATTATATCATTTTCTCCCAGTCTACGGGAACGAAAAGGACCATTCACATAGGATTCTGGACTCATTCCGAAACTCATTTCACAAGGCCCGTGGTCCTTGCGCGCCAGTAGGCGGCCATGACGTGGGCGGCGCGGCAGATGCCCGACGCGGCGAGGTCGGAGCGACGGATGGTCAGCTCCAGAAAACTGCGCTCCATGTCCGGCCTCGGACAACCCGGCGCGATGAGCTGCGTTAGCGCCAGCTCGCCGTCCCAGCACATCCCGTAGTGCTTCGCCTTCGGATTCCTGAGGCACGGCTCCGCCCTGCTCGCCGCGATCTCGGCGAAGCCGCGCATCGACGACACGATCTTCGCGCGGCGGATCTCGTTCTTCTCGTAAGAGAGGATGAGCTCAAGGCTGACGTTCGCCTGGTAGAGCGAATAGCACGGCATCCTCTGGGCGAACTTGCCGCGATTCTCACCGTTCACGAGAAGCGTCTTGTCCAGCGCCTCGTCGATGTACTTCTCGTAGAGGTCAAGCCAGTGCTTGTCCCCGACGGCCAGATACGCGGCCAGGTATATCATGGGCAGACGCGCCTGCTCGTGCGGATAGAGTTCCGGTCCCCACATGGTGCAGATGCCGCGCGGGTCCTTCCCGCCGTCGGCGAGGCCGAAGTTCCAGTCGCGCTTGGGGGTGACGCGCTCCTCCATGAAGCGGGCGACGTCAACGACGAGCATGCGGTACTCTTCAACTAGCGCAGGCTCGGCCATCGGAGAGTTGACGTACCGCCATAGGCCATGGACCCAGTGCGTGAACTGGTCGCGACTTGAAAGCGAGCATATCGTGCGCGCGTCGTCCGCGCAGAGCCCGCGCGCCACGAACCCCTTCACGCCGTGAAGCTTAGCGAGATTGAGCACGCCGCGCGCCACCTTGGCTGCGTCCCGACGCGTCTCGTCGTCCTTCATTATGGAATAACGGTCCGCAAGCCCCGAGAGCGCCGTGCCGAGGATGAGCGGACAGTCGCCTATCGCCACCCCGTAGCCGCCTCCCTCCTTCCAATGGAACATGTGGTTGACGCATCCCTTCGACGACTGCACGCGCTCTGGCGGGCAGCCGTACACAAGGCCTGTCTTTTCATGCCATGTTCCCATGTAGTGCCGCCATCCGGCGTCGCACATGTCCATCAAAGACGCCGGCCCCGCCGCCGCGAGAACGATGGAGGCGGCCATGGCAATGGGCGCCGAGAGCTTCAGTGAAATCGATGATGCTGTCTTGTTCATTGCAGATCCGTTCATTTCAAGTCGATGGTGAAGCCCTTGGGGGCGGTGAGCGTGGCGTAGACGACGGAATCCACCACGGACAGCACGCCGGAGAGCTTCTTGTTCGCGACGCGGAGTCGCCACGCGGAAACGTCCGCATCCGCCCCGGACAGTCTCGCGACGGGGATCCTCTGCCGTTTTTCAAGAGAGGATGGATCGTCTGCCGTCACGAAAACCGTCACGCCTCTGCGCGCCGTCAACCCATTGCCAAGCGTCAACACGTCCGCCGCCGCCGTGCCGGGCTTCGCGACGATCGTTCCGGACAAGGTGCCGTTCGTCACAACGCCCGCGCCCCAGATTCCGCTCACGCAGATCGCCGCGCCACCAAGGTTCACCGCGCCCTCGCGAACCTCGAGTCCGCCCTCGGCCTCGATCACGTTGCGGCCTGCGACATCACACGGAAGAATCGTCATCACGCCCGAGCCCGTCTTCGCCACGGCGCCCTCGCCCGCGAAAAGCGCGGAGAAGCCGTGTGTCATCCCGCCCGCGATCGACACCTCCATGCCGCCCTTCTCCACGGTGAACGCCTGATGCTCCGAAGTCCCGAGGGACGTGGTGCCGCCAAGCGTCATCTCCAGTTTGCCGCCGTCGAACACCATGTCCATGTGCTTCTCTTGCGTAGGCGTGTTGGCGACCGTGAACATGTAAGTGCGCAGCGTGCCGCCATCCGCGAAGCGCATCCGGCCGAAGGCTCCGGTGTTGAATTTGACGCCGCAGTTCGCCGCCACATTGCCCTTCACGGTCTCAAGCACGCCGCCGTCCACCACCTCCACGTCGACGTTCCTGTTCAGCACGACGCCGGTGGCGGATCCGCTCGGACGCTTCTGCCGCACGACTCCGCCCGCGCCTATTCTGAGCGTGGGATAGACGTTGTCGCTCGTCTGCCCGATCGTGATCTCGTAGATCATTTCCACAGTGGCGTTCGTGACCCCCGCCGAAGGATACAGAACCGACGTTCCATCGCCGAACTGGAGCGTGTTGCCCTTCACAACAGCATTCTCCACCAGCAGCGAAGAGCGGTTGTCCTTGCCGGAGGCCACCCTGCCGCCAACGACGAGCGACCTGCTGGCGCCGCCTTGGTTGTATGTCACATTCCTGATCTCGAGCGCAGGCACGCCGCTCTGTCCTGAGTAGCCGGTCCCGATCCAAGTCTTCTGACGCTGGTTCACTACGGTCCTCTCCACACCCGCACCCTCCACGCGCAGAGCGCCGTCAAGGATCTGAAGGCCCGCACCAGACGTCGCCGAAGCATCCGCCGGAGACGCACCGTTGGCAGGAAGAGCGTTCACGAGGGAGTTGTCGCCGTTGTTGTCCGAATCGCGTCCTGTCCCGAGATTCCAAGTGCCGGCCGGATACTCAATCGAGAGCGCTCCGCCGCCCACCTTCACAACGCCGCCGGTGGTGGAGTGAAGACCTTTGGCAAGCGTCAACCCGGCGCCGGAATCCACGACCACGCGCGAACGATCGGTCGCCGCTCCCACCACGACCTGCCGCGCAATCATTCCCGGCGTGGAGCCGGTGTGCTGAAGTGTTCCGGAGACGAGCGTCGCCGGCAGTCCGCCGGGAGCCCCAAGCGCATCGCCGTCCGCCAGGCTGTGGAAACCTCCTGCGAGCGACCATCCGCCGAGGAAGCCGGGATTCGCCGCCCCGAGAATGAACGCGCCCAGCCCTGTGCGCGTGACGTTCAGCATCATCCCCGACAACTCGCCGTTCAGCGCAAGCGAGGAACCGGACGCGATGTCGAACGTCAAGTCCCCAAGGAATGAGAAGTCGTTGTCGAACGCAACGGTCCCGGACGCTACCGAGATTCCGCCAAGAAGGTCAAGCGTTCCTCCGTCGAACGAATAGTCGCCCGCCACCGTCATTCCGCGCGCAACAGCCCCCTGCGCCGGAACCGAGACGCTCTTGGAAACCGCATCGGACGGGAACACATAGCGCTGCGTGGCAGTAGGCGCAGAGGTGAAGTTGGCGGCGGACCAGTCGCTCCCGTCCGCCCCGGTCCACACATTGTCCTCCACCACAACCTCGGATATGGTCAACGTCACGGTCGTGACGCCGCCTTCGGCGGAAGCCGTGAAAGCATATCCGCGCGCGATGTCCATGTTCACGATCTTGAGATTGTCCAGCACGGCGGCATCGACGTTCCCCGCCACCTGAAAGAGCGGAAACTCCCCGGTCGTAGTGGAGTCGGCCAAGGCGACCGACGTCCTCCCCAGCAAAAGCCCGTTCGCCGACGTCACCGCGATCGGGCGGGTCTGGTCCCAGACAAGCGTCGCCGCGACGGAACCTGCGCCGCCCAACGACAGCGTCTCAACCGACATGCCCTGCATGCCTGTGATGTCCAGCACCGCCCCCGGCGCCACCTCCATCGAACGGCCGAACTGCAGCGCCGTAGCCAACGTGCCGTTGGAGACCACTGTGCGCGCGTGGCTCGACGCCACGTCCACCCTAAGCGTCCCCTCGCCGGATTTGACGAAGAGTCCGTCCGCTCCGGGCGCATCGGCAAACGCCTGCGCGATCACGGCGTTGTTGATGCCGGTGTCCACTGCAATACCCTGCGCGCCCAGCGTGGCGGAGGTCAATTCCCTCACGGCGGCGGTGGTATCGACACCGTTCAAAGTGAACTTCACTCCGTCTGCAAACAATTCCGAAACGCCGAGTCCGCCGCGTATGGAGGACGCGACAAGTTCGCCGCCCGTGAGCTCTGCCCTTGCGTGCGCGCTGGCCGACTTGCATGCGATGGCAAGCACTGCGTCGTTCTCACGCCGCTTTATCTCCACGCGCCCCGTGCCGGACAGCGCAAACGTCGCGCTGCCCCTTCCCGTCGCGCCGATGCCCACCGTCAGTTCCTTGTACATCGACACACTGCCGCCGCGCACGTCCAGCCTAGCGTCCGTGCCGTTGTTTCCCACCACAACTTCGCTGCCCGGCTCGCTCCATCCAAGATTGTGGACGCCGGCGGTGACGAGTATCGTGTTCGTCGGCGTAACCCAATCGGCGGAAAAGACGCTGTTGGTGTCGCCCCTTATCCACCATTTGAAGAAATCCGTCTCGCCGCCCGCCAGAGTCACCATCGAGTTGGTGCCGCAGAGTATCAGCTGGCCGCTGGGCGCAGAGATGCGGCCGCCGTCCATCACCAGCCGCGAGGAAGTGCAACGATTGTCGCCGTACTCGTTGTTGCTTCCGCCCAGGCATATTCCGCCCTGCCGGTCGGCATGCGACTCGGGGAGCAGCAGCTCCGCGTTGCCGCCGATGCGTAGAATCCCCTTCCCGTTCCTGTAGCGCCCGACCGAAAGCCCCGTGTTGTAGGTGATGGTAAGCGACGCATTGCCGGCAAGCGCCATCTCCGCCTCCGATCCTGCGCCGCCGCTGCCTACCGTGACCCATCCGGAGAATTCCGCGGACGAATCACCGCTCATCTCGAATGTGGATTTAGAATTGTTCGCGTTGGAAAGCCTTATCACGTCCCCGCTCTGCGTCTGCACGAAACGCGACGCGCCGGAAAGCGAAAGCGACGCCACAGACCCCTGCGAGGACGCGAGCTTGAATTCGCCTCCCACCGAGAAGCTGGCCGAGTCCGCCAGCTCAACCACGCCAGTCGAGGACGCGCCGTTGCAGATGGTCAGGTTGCCGCCCACGGCAAGGCAGGACGAATCCGCGAGAGACACCGCGCCTGTGGCGGAGGCGGCATTGGCGAGCGTCATGCCGCCGACGGTCGAAAGCCTTCCGCCGCCGTCCATCAGGAGCCTTGCACCGTATCCGGTTCTGTTGGCCACGATGAAACTCCCGCTCTTGAGAGCAACCGATCCGCCGGATATCTGGAGCGTCGGCAGATAGCCCCCGCCGAGGGAACCAGGGTCGCCCCGCCCGACGGTCATCGCCGTGTATATCTCGTGCGATCCGCCCTCGAACACAACGCGCGAAGACGGCGTACCGCAATCAACGAAGAAATTGGCCGCGCGCAGCGAGGATCCGTCGCAGAACACCACTCTGCTCATCGAGTCGGCCGCTACGGCATTGAGCAGGGCGAGCCCCTGCGTCTCGTTCGCCTCCCCTTCTGGATCGTAGAAATTCCAAGTGCCGTCGAGAAGCTTCAACTCCGAACCGTTTGACGCGTCGCGCGTGAAATGCAGCCGTCCGCCGGAGAGCCGGAAGATCGGCTTGCCGTTCGTCGTGTTGATCACATTCATTATGTGAGGCCATGTGCCGCCGGGATTCGCGCACACCATGAACGACTGCCATGAAGTGCTTAGATATGTACTGGTCTTCTGCAGCCAGTCTCCCTCTGTGGCGTCGAACGTCACTGTGAAACCGTCGGCAACGTCGCGCACGGCGACGAAATTTCCAGGGATCGTGTATCCGCCCGCCGGGAACTTCACCATATGACTGCCCGATCCTGTGAACCGCGGAGACTTAGTGGATGTCGGCAACACACCGCCAGACCAGTTCGCCGGGACGTCCACATATCCTGTCTGCGCCGTCCAGTCATGGTATTCTGGCGCGGCCACGGCGACAAATGCCGCAACTGCACATCCCACCGCGGTCAATCCGCTGAAATGACATAGATCTATCATCTTTGATTCTTTTCTCATTTAGGATACCTCTAATCTTTAAACGTCAGACATTCGCAAACCCCGGCAGTCGAAGAGTCCGACCGGGCAACAATGCTGGCAGGCGCCGCAGCCGACGCATGCGGAAGCGTCGACAACCGGGCGGCGGACAGGCTTTCCGTCATTGTTCTTCTCCTCCACCACCTTGACAGCCGCATAGGGGCAATGCTTCTCGCAGAGCGCGCACGGATGCTTCTCCTTGCTGGCGAGGCACTTCTCCTCCCACCCAGGAACGAGCGTCGCCCGGGCGATCTTGGTCTTGGCCTTCTCCTCTTTGCCCAGGCGGCGTATCGCACCCGTGGGGCACACCTCGCCGCAGACCGTGCACCCCTTCTCGCAGAATCCACGCGAGAAATCCATCACCGGCATCATCGTGCCGGCCAGCCCGTATTCAAGCGTCGCCGCCTTGAGCACCTTCGAAGGACACTTCGCCACGCACAGGTTGCAGCCCGTGCATCGCGTGCGCAGACGTTCCCCGCCATCGGAACCCGGCGGAGCGACCACCGCAAGGGCACGCGCCCCGCGCGCACCGCCCGCGACCAGCTCCCCTCCCGCCGCCGCGCAGGCGCCGGCCATCGCCCCCAGCAGAAAACCGCGTCTCCTCACTTCCATGACAGCGCCCCCTTCTTGCACGCGCCCAGGCAGCTGAAACAACGAACGCACCGGCTCTGGTCCACCGTCCCCGCCGCCGCGTCCATGCACTCGGCCTTGCACGCCTTCGCGCACAAGCCGCACTTCACGCACTTCGACGCGTCGATGCGTATCTTGACCGGCGCCTTGGCCGACAGCATCCCCAACACGGCGCCCACCGGACAGACCGTGTTGCAGAAGAGGCGTCCACGCCACGCCGCGACGACCACGAGCGCCGCGAACGAGACGCCCGCCACGCCCAACGCCGCCCAGCCGCGTACGAAGACCTCCGTCTTCAACATGCAGTGATGCCCCCATTTCGCCGCAAGGTCCGCCGCCGCATTGGCGCACATCGCCGCCAGCGGCTCGAAGAGGTGCGTCGCGAAGCGCCCGTACACGCTGTACGGCTCGATCAGACCCGCCAGCACTGCGCCGCCGCACAGCAAAAGGACCGCAAACAGCGCGGCGAACACACCCCGCACGACGGACCGCCCCGGCCGGCAGGCGAAGTTCGTCTTCACGATCCGCCGCCTCAGCCACAACACAATGTCCTGAAAGACGCCGAGCGGACAGACCACCGAGCAATATATGCGGCCGAAAACGAGCGTGACGCCCGCAAGCGCGCCTACCGCGACGAAATTGAACGCCAGGCACGCCGGCACGAACTGCATCCGCGCGAGCAACCCAACCCCCTCCGCGAAACCGAGGAAGAGCAGGTTCAGCCCGATGAACACGGCCGCCGCCATCACGATGCGCAGCGCCCTCAGCACGGGAGTACCCCCTTCCCGGACATGCGACCGCCCTTCGCGAGATAAGTTTCGCGGACATGCGACACCGTCTTCGCGATCTTCTCCATCTCCGTGTTGATGGCAAGCGCCTTCAACGGACATCCCTCTTTGCATTTCCTGCACCCCGTGCAGCGGTCTGCGCGCGCACGCTCTGGGATAGAGTTGTAGTAGCTCACGAGGAACTCGCGGCGCAGAGCCTGCGAGTCGTTGGGGCCGCCGTCGTCCGCCGGGACACGCCCCTCTCCCTGGAACGTGTTCCACCAGGAGAACACCTCGGGAATCTGGATGCCGTACGGACATTCGCAGTAGCGGCAGCCCGTGCAGATTATGGGCTTGTACTTCTTGTAGAGGCCAATCGCCCCACGGTACACGTCGATGTCGGCCTCAGACAGCTTCGCGAACCGCTCGCGCGAGAACGTGCGCACATTCTCGACGGCCTGCTCGACCTGCGACATGCCGCTCAGCACCGCCTGCATCCCGTCGAAGGACGCCGCGTAGCGCATGCCCCACTCCGCAGGGGTCATGCCCGGCCTCGCAGACTCCAGATGCCGCCGCGCGGGCGTGTTCAGATGCGCAAGCCGCCCGCCGCCGAGCGGGCTCATCACGAAGATCGGAATCTTCTTCGCCGCCAGCACCTTGCGGTTCGGCTCGCCCTTGGGCTCGGCCGCGTTGAACGGGATGAGCGCGAGCGCCCACGGGTGCTCCTCCACAAGTTCGGAAAGGAACTCGTGCGTGCCGTGGTAGGAGAAGCCGAGGCGCTTGATCTTTCCCGACGCTACCATGTCCTTGAGGTAGTCGAGCACCCCCAGCTTCCTGTACACTTGGTCGTACTGCGACGGATTGGAGACCGAGTGCAGCATGTAGACGTCGAAGTGGCCGAGCGACGCGGTGCGCTCGCACTGGTCCTTGAAGATGCGCTTCGCGTCCTCGAGGGTCTTCACATGCCACGTCGGCAGCTTGTCGGTGAAGAAGAAGCTGTCGCGCGGATACTTCGAGAGGACGGAGTCGAAGAACCTCTCGCTGTCCCCGCCGTGGTAGAGGTATCCGGTGTCGAAGAAGTTCACGCCGTGCCGGTAGCAGTAGCCGAATATCTTCGCGGCGAGCTCGCGGTCGATTCTGTTCTGGTTGTTGCGCTCCACGCAGAGTCGCACTCCTCCGCAGCCGAGCAGAGATATCTCGCGCGAGGGATCGGTGCCGAACGGACGGCGGAGAACGTGGAAGTTCTCGGGCTCCGCCTCGTCTCGGGCGAAGAACTTGAGCCAGTCCGCCCGCGTGCGCAGACCCGCGAACGCGGCCGCGCCGGCCACGAACCCGCGTCTGTTCACTCTTGGGAATCGTCCTGTCATCGTATCCGCAATTATACCATAATTCAGACCGGGCGAATGGGAGAATCCGGCCTATTCCGCGTCGTCCGCCTCAAGCGCAACGCGGAATCCCACATCGAACACCTTCTGCCACGGCCAGTAGCCGAGGCGGCACGAGCTCGTGCCGTCGCGCGGACGCGAGGCGAACGATCCTCCGCGCACCGCCTTCTTGGCGGCTCCGGACGAGTTCCGTCCATCGTCGTCTTTGTATGGATACGGCGCATAGTCGCTGCACGTCCACTCGGCGGCGTTGCCGTGCATGTCGTAGAGCCCCCACAGGTTCGCGTCCGCCCGGGCGACGTAGTTGAGGTTGAACCAGTCGTCCTTCCAGCGCTCCTCGTGCAGAGGGAAGTTCTGCTCGATGCGGAACGGACGGCGTATGCGGATCGCGCCCGCCTTGCCCTCCCAACCCAGCGACATGTTGCGCACGTCGGCGTCCGCGAAGTTGGCATAGGGCGAAAAGTCGTCGTCGAGCCCGCCCCACGGGAAGAGCGTGTCCGTGCCCGCGCGCGCGGCCCACTCCCACTGCGCCTCCGTCGGCAGCGCGGCCTTCTCGCCCGTCTTCTTCGAGAGCCATGCGCAGAACGCCGCCGCCTCGTTCCAGCTCACGCGCACCACGGGCATTCGGCGATGGCAGCCAGGATAGCCGGGCGCGGCGTGGTCCTTGCCGAACATGTCCTGCCAGCCGGAGTCGTGCTCGGGGTCGAAGACCGCATACTGGTCGTTGCGCACCTCGGTCTCGGAGAGCCAGAACGGCTTCGCGATATCCACCACAGCGGCGGGGCGTTCGTCCGGCCGTCCGTCGGCACGGCCCATCACGAACGTTCCCGCAGGGATCAGACGGAACGTCATAGACTGCCCTTCTCCAAGAATTACAGTCTTCGTGGTGACCGGCGCCACTTGGTCGATTCGGCCGAGCTGGAGTTCGGACGCCCTGTTGGCGTTCATCGGCCAACCTTGTAAATTAAGTGGGCCTTCGGCCCTAAGTGGGGCTTCGCCCCTAAGTGTCGCTTCGCGACTATGTTCACTTAGCGCCGAAGGCGCACTTAGGCCCGAAGGGCCACTTAGGGGTGAAGCCCCACTTAGCCCCGCAGGGGCACTTAGGGGCGAAGCCCCACTTAGCCCCGCAGGGGCACTTAATCTCTTATTTACAATCTCAAGATACCTGTCGTACTCGGCCTCTGGATCGTCCGTGATATTCGCGTAGGCGGCGGCAAGCTGCTTGCGGCGCTCCACCTGGTTCGTGCAGCCGACCACGAAACGATCCGTCTCGAACGCGGGCGGATCCCATTTGCCCTTCCACGGCGCGTTGAGGTCGATCCATGTGTAGATCGTCTCCATCTCCTTCTGCTCCAACTTCACGCCGTGGTGTCCGCGCCACAGCATCTGCACTAGCGGGCTTGTGGAAACATGGTAGTCGAGCGGAGTGAGGACTGGGATCTCGGACTCCGGCCCCGGACGGCGCACGTAAGGATGGAGCATGCGATAGGCGTCCTCCGCAGTCTTCATCACGAAGCGCAGCCCCTTGTTCTCGGCGCCGCCCTGGTCGGGCGCGCGCAGAGGGGCGGTCTTCTCGTCGCCGTGGCACGAGAGGCAGTTCTTGTGCACGACTGGCCACATCTCTGCGGCGAATCCCCAGGGGCGCACGCCGTCGTCGTCGACGGGCTTGATCTTCTGAATCTGGCCCTTGTGGTATTTGGCGTCGGCGATGGTGACATGCGTCTTAACCGAGCTGCGGTTGTCCTCGTGGCATCCTGTGCAAGAAACGCGTTCGCCCGGCATGCCGGTCACCCACGAGCGCATCAGCTGCAGCGCGGCGCCGTCCGCATCGAGCGGCTGAAGAGAGATCGGCGTGTTGGCGGGCATCTCGAAGCAGCAGCTTCCGTCCTCCTCAACGTCCACCGTCCCCAGCACGCGCTTCACGTCCCAGCCGGACTCCACGCGGTCGAGGCCGGGCGTGGAGTGTCCGCCTGTCTTGTGGTAGTTGAAGTGGTAGGAGAACACGCGCAGACGCTTCACCGCGCCGCGCGGCACGCCCGCGAGGCCCGTGCCTGTGTAGATGTCCGCGATGTGCACGGAGCACGTCTTCTTGCCGGGCACTGACCGGTCGGGGATGACGGGCGGGCGCGGACGCGGACGGAACGGCATCGCCTCGCAGAGGAGCCCGTTCGGATTGTCGGCCAGGATGGTGATGTTGTCGAAGACGTCCACGAGGCACACTCGCATCGGCGCGCCGAGAGACGTCTTGACGGTCGCGAGCACATGTCGGGCGTCCAGGGGATAGGGGTATGAGAAGTACGGCTTGCCGCGGTCGAACTGGTTCTTGGTGTAGCCGTCCGCCATGTCCCCTTCGACGTCCTTGCCCCAGCCGGGGAATTCATGCACAAGTCCCGTCTTCTCCTTCGGGAAGGTCCGTGCGGGGATGCGCAGATAGTTGTTGGTGACGCCCCAGTTGCGGTCAGGCGGGTCGTACCGGAGAGGATAGGCGCGAGCGAGCGTTGGGTCTACAAGGTACATGCGTCCGACCTCGGCACGGTCGTGGTGGCCGCCGCCGAACATGGTGATGAGGTGCGGGTCGCCAGGCACGCACCGCGCCTTGTAGAAGAACGTCGGCACCCAGGAGCCGGAGCCCCACAGCGAGAGCTGTCCGATGCCGTCGGGGTTCATGGTCATGAGGATGCGCGAGAAGAAGTGCGGGATGTCGGAGTATTCCCAGCGAGTGAACATGATACGCCCGTCGTGCGTCACGGTGGGCGTGTAGTCGCTGTCCTGCTCGTAGGTGAGCTGGCGCACCTCGCCCGTCTTGCGGTCGATGCGGTAGAGGACGCACATCGCGATGTTGCCGTCCTCGCACGGCAGGAACTGATACGCGCCAGTGCCCAGCATCACGACCTGATCCTTGTTCGGCAGATAGCACCCGTCCCACCATTGTATGTCGTAGTGCCCGTCTTCAGGCGAAACAAGTTTCGCCTGAAGATTAAGTGGGCCTGCGGCCCTAAGTGGGGCTTCGCCCCTAAGTTTTAAGTTGTTAAGTGGGGCTTCGCCCCTAAGTGTCGCTTCGCGACTAAGTTCACTTAGGCCCGAAGGACCACTTAGCTGCGAAGCAGCACTTAGCCCCGAAGGGGCACTTAGCTGCGAAGCAGCACTTAAAGCCGCCGAAGGCGGCGACTTAATCTCTATCTCGTACACGCCAAACAAATTGTTCGTGCCACGGTAGGAGGTGAAGAGGATGCGGGAGGCGTCGAAGTCGAGGTCGAGGTCGCGCACCACCGCCGTGTCCTTCGGCTTGTAGAGCGAGCGGAAGGTCGGCGTACCGCGCAGATCGGAGACGACGACGATGTCGTTGTCGTATCCGGTGCGGTTCATGTCCCAGTGGTTGTGCGCGTTGAGGCCGAGAAAGCCGCAGATGCGTCCGCCGAACGCCGCGCCGGGATTGCCGATGTTGCGCCGGATGCAGAGCAGCTCGCCGAAGTCGAGGATCGGGTTGAGCAGCATCGCCTTGCGATAGTTCTCCACAAGACGCACCGCATCGTCCGCGGGCATGAAAGGGGCGTTGTTCTGCGCGGCCGCACGGGCTCGCCTCGCCGCACCTCTGATCCATGCGGGCGGCGCGTCAAGCGCCTTGCGCACGGCGGCCTCGTTGTCGGTGAGCGCCTTCACCGCCGCCTCCACTGGCGCGGCGTCGAACCCCTTCTGCGCCTTCAGATGCGCCACCGAACGCGCCGCGGCCGCCGGGTTGAACCACCGCATCTGCTCTTGCGCGCGGTTCTTCGTCCAATAGCGCATACGTTCGCGCGCCGCCACGGCCTCGGCCTTCAGGTCCACGGGGAACGCGGGCGTCACCACGGTGCGCCGCCCGTCCGGCGCGCGGAAGCCGATGATGTGCCCCACGCACTTCCATGTGATCGAATCGCCCGCACGCACGCCTGCATCGAGCATCCAGTCGCTTGGATCGCGTCCGGGCGCGTCGTTGCCGGTCGTGAAGGTGTAGGCGTCGAACTCGACTTCCCGTCCGAGATCCACGACGAGCGATGTGCCGTACGCGCCGTGGAACTTCGTAAGAGGATTGCCGTCGAGGCACTGCGAGGGGCCCTCGCCCTTCACGAGGCCGCGGTCCGGCTGGAGCACCTTCGCGCCAGACCAGCCAAGAGCCTTTCCGCCGCGCATGAGCGTCCAGTCGCATATCTGCCAGCTGCGCCCGCCGTAGAAAGGAGGCCCGGCCGGCGCCGGACGCGACGCCGTCACCGTCAGCCGCACATACCGCGCCTTGGCTGTGTCGGCCCCGACTGTCCACGCGACGCCCACAACCATTAAAGCAATAAAGATTGCTCTTTTCATTTTGCAACCTCCGAATCAATAATCCTTGATCATCGTCGCCAAGATGGCGGCGCTCCATATGGGAAACAGCCCTCCTATTTGCCGGAAGAAATTCTCTGGCGAAGTATCTCGTAGAGGGCGATGCCCGCCGCCACGCCGGCGTTGAGCGACTCGAATCCGCCCGGCATGGGAAGCTCTGCCACGAAGTCACACGTCTCGCGCACGAGGCGCGAGATCCCCGCGCCCTCGGCGCCCACCACAAGCCCCGCGCGCCCAGTGAAGTCGATCTCTGTATAGGGCTTGGCGTCATCCCCCCAGTCAAGGCCAGTGAACCACACGCCTGCCTCCTGCAGCTCCTTCATCGCACGCACGACGTTCACCACACGCGCGATCTTCAAGTGTTCGCTCGCGCCGGCCGACGCCCTCACGGCCGCGGGCGTTATGCCGCACGCGCGGTCTTCTGGGATCACCACGCCAGTGGCTCCGGCGCAGAGCGCCGTGCGCAGGATGGACCCCACGTTCTGGGGGTCTTCAAGATGGTCCAGCACCACGACGAGGGCGTTCTCGTCATCGGCGGCTTCCGACGCGACGTCCGCGAAATCCACGTACGAATAAGGCGAGACCTTCAGCGCCACCCCCTGGTGGTGGCCGAAGTGCGTGAACTTGTCAAGACGCTCGCGGTCCTCCGAACGGCAGACTATTCCGCGCGCAGCGGCGGTGGCGCGCAGCTGCGCGATCAGATCATCCTCGCCCCTGTTCGGCGGCGGAAGCACCATCTCCATCACCGTCCGCCGCCCGGCGCGCAGCGTCTCGTACACCGGATTGCGCCCGTATATCCATTCACCGCCGGTAACCTGCTCGCGCGGACCGCGCCGATGCTCGTGTGAGCCCATTCCTCTGTTCATCTCCACCTCCCGTTCATTTCAGCCCCTGTTGGCGAAGCAGCGCGTCGATGGCGGGCGCGCGGCCGCGGAAGCGCCTGAACACCTCCATCGGATCGACCGATCCGCCCAGCGCGAGAAACGTGTCGCGGTAGCGGCGTCCGACGCGGCGGACGGCCTCTTCATCGGAGAGTCCGGCCTCCTCGAAGGCGCCGAACACGTCTGCGCTCATAACCTCGCTCCACTTGTAGCCGTAGTATCCGGCCGCGTATCCTCCTGCGAAAATGTGCGTGAAGGAGTTAAGGAACCGGTCTTCAGGGATCATCGGAACGTCGTAGTCGGCGAAGACGGACCTCTTCACGTCCTCGGGTTCGCCTGAGAACGACTCCGAATGGAGCAGCATGTCGGTCTTGGCGAAGGCGAGCTGGCGAAGGCAGGCCGTGCCGGCGCGGTAGTTGCGCGCGGCGCGCACCTTCTCGAGGAGCGACGCGGGGAGAGGGGCGTGCGTGTCAACATGGAAGGCGAAGCGCGAGAGCGTGGCGGAGTCCACGCACCAGTTCTCCATGAACTGCGACGCCACCTCCACGGCGTCCCAGTCAACGAGATTGAGGCCAGAGGCGCCGCCGTCGTCCACGCGCGTGAGCATGTGCTGCAGCGCGTGGCCGAACTCGTGGAAGAGGGTCTCCACCTCGCGGAACGTCATAAGGCAGCGTCCTTCGGCGTCCGGCAGCGCCTGGTTGCAGCAGATCACCGCCAGGGGAAGCTCCACCTTGCCGTCCGGGCGCACGTTGCGCGTGCGGAACTCGTTCATCCACGCGCCGCCCTGCTTCGTCTCCGGGCGAGAATACGGGTCGAGGTAGAAATGCGCGATGGTCCTGCCGTCCTCGTCGCCCACGCGGAAGAAGCGAACGTCCTTGTGCCACACGGGGGCCGACCAGTCCGCCGGCGATATCGACACGCCGAAAAGCCTCCCGGCCAGCTTGAACAGGCCCTCCAGCACCACAGGGAAGTTGAAATACCGCGAAAGTTCCTCCTCGGAATACGAGTACAAGCTCTCTCTCTGGCGTTCGGCGTAGTAGGAGACGTCCCAGGGGGCCATGTCCCCGTTGCCGTCGCCCCGCTTCGCCGCCTCCGCCGCGAAGGCGACAAGAGCGGACTTCTCCCGCTTCGCCGCGGGGCGCGACGCGGCCGCAAGATCGTCGATCATCTTGAACACCGCCGCCGCAGAAGGCGCGCACTTCGTGGAGAGCGACAGATCCGCCGGGTCTTTGAATCCGAGCAGCTTAGCCTTCTCCCTACGCAGGGAGAGGATGCCGTCTATCAACGGAGCGTTGTCCGTCGTTCCGGACGACGCGCGGGTCGAGCGCGCCCTGTAGAGCCTCTCGCGCACGCTGCGGTCGCGGCAATGCTTCATGAGCGGCACGTACATGGCGTCCTCGATCGTCGCCTCAAATCCGCCGTCCTTGCGCCGCGCCATGGCGCGCACCTGCTCCGGCACTCCGTCAAGCTGCGCCTCGGAGACCGGCAGTCTGAACGTCTTTGTGGCGTCAAGCACATGATCGCGGAAGTCCGCCGAGAGCTTCGCGAGCGAAGCCGCCACTTCGTTGAAGCGCTTCTTCTTCTCGCCGTCGAGGGCCACGCCCGAGAGCTCGTACCCCTGGATCATCTTGTCGAGAATCCTCCGGCGGGCGGGCGGTGCGTCTCCGGGCAGCTTGGAACGCAGCTCCGCCGCGAGGTCGTGGAACTTGCGCGACTGCCCCACGCGCAGCGAGAACGCCACTAGCTCAGGCTGCCATTTCGCCTCCACGGCGCGCCACTCCTCCGAGTTGCACGTGGAGAGCAGATGTCCGACGAGCCCCCACGCCTCGTACAGCGGACGCACGGCATCGTCAAGCGCGAGGACGAATCCGGCCCAGTCGGCCGAGGCTCCGGACTCTATGGCGTCGACACGTGCCTTCGCGTCGGCCAGCAGCTTCGGCATCGCCTCCTCGGCGGCCGCCGGCGTCATGGCCGGGAAATCGGGAAATTCTAGTATGTTGATGAAAGGGTTGCCTGCCATGACCAAGATTATACCAAAAACATCGGCTCAAGGGTAGTATTGAGACATCGCCGTCGAAAAACAAGCAGATGCGAAGTCGGGAGAGGCTCACGCCTCTCCCGACTTCGCATGGCACCGCCGACGGCCATGACGGCCTTGAGCGAGCCATTGTCGACAACAGAATCAGGCGTTCTTCACATGGACGTCGATCTGCTGGAACGGGATGCGCACGCCGTTCTTGTCAAAGGCCTCTTTCACGGCCCTCTGGGCGCCGGAATAAACGGCCCAATAGTCCGCGCAGTTCGCCCACGGGCGCACGTTCAGCATCACGGCGGAGGCGTCGAGCGAGGCGACGGCAACGGCTGGCGCGGGGTCTTCAAGGACTCCCGGCACCTGCACGACGGCCTCGCGAGCGATTCGCACGGCCTTCTCTATGTCGCTGCCGTAGGCGATGCCCACGACGGTGTCCACGCGCCGCTTGCCAAGCGCGCTGAAGTTCGTGATAGGCCCACCCCAGACGCTCTTGTTGGGGACAGTCACCCGCTTGTTGTCGGCCGTGGCCAGCACGGCCGCCATCATGTTGAGCTCGAGCACCGAGCCTTCCACTCCACCGGCGATTATGTAGTCCCCTACTTTGAACGGCTGGTTGAGCGCGATCATGATGCCGGCCGCGAGGTTTGAAAGCGACTCCTGGCAGGCGAAGCCCACGATGAAGCCTGTCACGCCGAGACCAGCGACGAGCGGCCCCACGTCGACGCCGAGCTTGCCAAGGACAAGCATCAACACCACTGCCCATCCCGTCTTGGATGCGACACTCGCGAGGAACTTCTCAAGGAGAGGATTGACCCGCTTCGACTTCTGCAGCGCCTTGTGGAAGGCAATCGTGGCCAGTTTGACCACGATGCCGCCCAGTATGAGTATGACGAGCGCCGCCACGCATCGCCCGAGCATCTCCATGCCATGTTCGCTAAGCCAAGAGGCGGCGGGGGCGAGATCGCCCCCGACCACCGGGATGGACTGAACGACATTCGTGACCTGATTCGTCATTTCGCCGATCCTTTTCAACTATTAATAAGTCACACCAGGCTGAGGAGTCACGACGGCAGGCGTTGTGACAACTGGGGTCGGCGTCACAACAGGCGCAGGAGTGACAACCGCAGGCTGCGTGACGACAGGCTGCTGCACCACCACAGGCGCCGGCGTCACGACGGCGGTGGGCGCGACATAGGTGGGCGAATAGTAGGCGTAACCATAGGCATCATACCAAATGCCGTCGAACCAGCAATTACGGTAACGCGGGTGGTATGCGCCGCGGCGCCACCCGTGCAGGCTCGGCGGCGGCGGCCCATGGTGGAATCCAGGCCCGTAGTATGCCGGGCGCGGAGGATGATGATGGATCGGGGGGGGACCGGGACGGAAGCCTGGGCCACCATGATGATGGTGATGCTTGGCGAAGACCGGAACCGTACAAGCGGTTGCGATCAACGCTATGATGAGTTTGTTGTTCATGGGTTGCCTCCTTTTGGTTTTGTGTGTTGCGTTTTCAGTGAGAAAGGAAATCTGAACGGGGAAAACTGACAGACTTTTCACATCGGATAGTCTAGCGCCTCCGGTATCATCACCTGCGTGAGACACTTTGCAGCTCGGTCTTTGGCGAGGCGCGTGCCGGCAAGCGCCTCGTCAAGGGCGTTGCGGAGAGCGGCGAAGGCAGCCTTGTCCTCGGGCGCGGCCGCGCCGAATCCATACACGACGCCGGAGCATATCTTGGCGGCCTCGCCGGCGACGTCTGCCACTACAGTGCCGAGAAGGTCGTTGAATGTGTTGAGATAGCCGGGAAGCTCGGGCCCGACGACGGGATGCTCCGCACCGTTCTGCGCGAGGAACTTGATGTCTGCATGGAAGCTCTTCGCCGCCATGAGCCCCGCCAAGGCGTCTGCAAGCGGGAACACGACGCCGTGGCGCTGCGAGGCACCAAGCTTCCTGCCGTCCGGATCCTTGGCGCCGGCGGCGAACGCGCGCGTCCAGCTCCAGAGCCTGAGCGCCGCCGCAAGGGCGTTCGCGCCGTTCTCGTCAGCCCTGATGTCCTTCTCGTCAGCCCTGATGTCCTTCTCGTCAGCCCTGATGTCCGAACTGTGTTCGGACAATTCCTTCGCCCAGGCGTCGAGCTGCGCGAGGAATACGGGATTGGACATGGTCTCGGATATCTGGCGGCGCTGTACGGCCTCGGGGCCCTCGTACGTGGCATCGAGCTGCATGTCGGTCCACTTGTAGAAGAGGAACCCGGGGCAGTCCTCGGTGATGCCGTAGCCGCCCATGAGAGAGACGGCCTGGCGCATGACGTCGGCGCCGTGGCCAGTGTTCCAGAGCTTGCAGCTGGGACAGAGGATGTTGCAGAGCGCCTGAAGGTGGACATAGCGGACCGTCACGTCCTCATCCGCCTGCGGATCTCCCCCGGCTGCCAGTATCTCGGCGGCCCTGGCCATGGGGGCCTTCATGTTCTTGAGCATCTCGCGGCCCTTGCCGAGCCTGGCCTTGGCCTCGTCCTGGATGAGCTCCAGCGCGTCGAACCGGCGAGAGATGTCGAAGCCGAGCGACGACGCCGCCTCGGCGGTGGCCCACACGTCGGCGAGGCGCTCCGTGACATCCTCCTTCATCTGGAGCCCCTGCTGGTAGCGCGGCGACGCCTCGTCCACACCCGCCGCGCCGCGGAAGCGCGTACGCTGATAGCGGATCACGGGCTCCACGGCGCTCATGAGCGACGCGGCGCCCATCACGCCTACGCCGACGCGCGTCTTTGAGAACACCTGGGCGATGATCTCGCTGTGGCCGAGCCTCGGGACGACCTTGCCGTCCACCACGTCGTACCCGCCCACAATGCGGCTCGCGGGGACCACAACGTCTATCACGGGGTCGCCGGTGTTGGAGAGCTGGTGGACGCACTTGAGCGTCTGGGCGCCGCGGTCGAACTTGCCGGGGTCGGTCGCCTCCACTATTATCATGCAGCTGCCCTTGATGCGGTCGTCGCCGGAGTTGGCCGCCACGGTGATGTAGTCGCAGACCGCGATGTTGGTGATGAAGCGCCCGCGCTTCTCCACGCGGATCATCGGCTCCTCGCCGTCCTTCCACTCGGCGATGGAGACGCGCCCGCAGAGGACGCCGGTGTCCACGCCCACGTACGGAAGCGGCTCCGTGAGCGCGAAGGACCCGCGCCACGTCTTGCCGGACTCGTTGCCGGGCGCGCAGAGCGTCATGTAGCGCTTCCTCTGCTCCGGCGTGCCGAGCTCGGATATGGGGCCCATCGCGAGGTCGTTCACAAAGGACGTCGTGGCCGCGCCGTTGTCCACCCAGCTCATCTCGTAGGAGAGCAGCGACATGGCGAGGTTCTTGGGCCCCTCGAAGAGGCCGCCGCATGACATGTCCAGAGCGGCGGCGGTCACGCCGGAGGCGTCGAAGGCGTCGAACAGGCCCTGCTTCTCGGCGGTCCAGTCGTGCGTCTTGCGCTGTCCGTCTGCGACGAGCTTGGCCACTACGCCGCGCGCCACTCCGCGCGCGCCCGCCACGGCCATCTGCAGATCGAAGCGGTCGGCGAAGCGCCACATTATCTGACGCACTTCGTCGCCTGGGAGCATTTTCATCTGGGGACGTTCTTCGGACATCGATTATCCTTGTTTTTGCACGTTGGTTGTTGAGAGAGTTGAAATTTCATCAGGAACCTATTCCACCGACAGGACCGAGGAGCCGGGGAACGCCGACATCAGATTGTTCAGGCTGTCGCTGTCAAGCAGCTTCTTCCGCTCCTCCATGGAGATCGGCGGCGGCTTCGCGGCCGCGCGCTTCTCCACCCTGGGCGCGGGCTGCGGGGCGGCCGGCTTCGAGGGCGCGCTCTGCGCAGGAGCTGGCTGCGCGGGCGAAGAAGCCGCTTCGGGCTTTGCGGGCGCCGGAGCCGGGCCTGCCGCGGCCACGCCCGCTCCGCCGCCCGACGCGGCGAGCGCGCGGACCGCGCGCAGCAGCTCCTCCACCGACGCCACGGTCGCGATGCGCGACGCCCTGATGAGCGTCATCTCGATCAGCGTGCGCACGCTCAGCACGTAGCGGAGCTTGTCCTCCATCTCCGCCAGCTGGTCGCATATCCTGAAGATTCGCGAGGAGTCGCAGAGCGAGGCCTGCTTCTCGAGGGTCTTGATCTGCTCGGGCGTGGCCTCGATCGAAGACGACTTGCCGCCGAGCGTCTGCACCACCAGAAGATTGCGGAAATGCGCCATCAGCTCCGAGGCGAGCCGGCGCATGTTCTTGCCGGCGGAGTCGAACTGCTCGACGGCGCGGAGGATGGCGGCCGCGTCGCCGGAGAGGATGGCGCCGGCGAGGTCCTCGAGGGCATGGCGCGAGACGAGTCCGAATACTCCGAGCGCGTCCTCCTCTGTGATCTTGTCCCCCTTGAACGCTATCAGCTGGTCGAGTGAGGACAGGGCGTCGCGCATTCCACCCTCGGCGCCGCGCGCGATGGCCAGAAGCGCATCCTCCTCCGCGGTGATGTTCTCCCTGCCACAGATGTACCGCAGACGGGCGGCGATCTGGTGCGTCTGTATGCGCCTCAGGTCGAAGCGCTGGCAGCGCGAGATGATCGTGGCGAGCAGCTTGTCGCCCTCTGTGGTCGCGAAGACGAACTTCACGTGCGGCGGCGGCTCCTCGAGCGTCTTCAAGAGCGCGTTCCACGCCGACGGCGTGAGCATGTGGCATTCGTCTATTATGAAAATCTTGTACTTGGACGAGGCGGGCTTGAACTGGACGTTCTCGATGATCGGGCGCACCTCCTCCACCTTGTTGTGCGACGCACCGTCGAGCTCCGTCACGTCTATGGAGCGCCCTTCCGCGATCTGACGGCAGTTCTCGCACTTTCCGCAGGGCTCCACCCCGTTAGGCGAAAGGCAATTCAGCGCCTTGGCGAAGATCCGCGAGAGTGTGGTCTTGCCGATGCCGCGCGGCCCGATGAAGAGGTAGGCGTTCGCGACACGCCCCGATGAAAGGGCGTTGCGTAGCGTCTTCACCACATGCTCCTGCCCCACGACGTCCTCGAACGTCATGGGCCGATACTTGAGCGGCAGCGCGACGTGCACATTTTCTGGTTCTGCCATTGGTCAGATTATACCATATTTTCGGGCCGTGTGAAGGAGAAGTTGAAGTGTTACGTCAGATGCCCCGTGGAGCGTCCGGGCGGCGCAGACGGTCGCGGAGGCCCTGGATGAGCGAATAGAGCGCCGGCGCGATCACCATTCCGAAGAGAAGCGCCGCGAGCGTTCCGGGCAGGACCGTCGCGCCGAACGCGCGCTGCGCCGCGGCTCCGACGCCGCGCGACAGGAACAGCGCCACGAGCGCGACGGCGAACATGCCGCCACCCGCCGCGCAGGGTCCGAACGCCCGCGCGGCGCCGGCCGCTGCCGCCTCCTTCGCGCCCATTCCCCCGTCGTGCGCCCTGCGGGCGAACGAGACGACGAGCATCGCGCTTCGCGCCGGCCACTCCACAAGGAGAAGCAGGCCCAGCTGCGCATATATGGAAAGCGGCTCGCCGAAGAGCCAAAGCCCGCCGATCCCGAACGAGACGGCGACGGCGGACGGGAGAAGCACCGCGAACGGCAGCGTCCAGCTCTCGTAGTGCGCGACGAGGAAGAGATACATGAACGCAAGGGCGAGCGCCGCCACCATGCCCAGTCTGCCGCGGCTGGAACGCTCCTGGAACGTCTGCGTCGACCAGTTGAGCACATACCGCGAGGGATCCGGCGGATCGCGCTCTATCATGTCCACGATGTCGAGCGACGTGACGCCCTCGGCGGGGGTTATCACAATCCCCGCGGACGGCAGTTTGTTGAAGCGCGGAATCACGCGGGGGCCAAGCACATGTTCGATGCGTCCGATGGACGAGAGCGGCACCATGGCGCCGTCCGCGCCGGGTATTCGAATGTCGAGCGCATCCGCCACGTCTCCGCGCGAGGCCGCGGCGTTCTGCACCACCACCTGATAGGCGCCGCCGCGCACGTTGAAGTCGTTCACGTAGAAGCTGGCGAGCTTCGACTGCAACGTGGAGAACACGGCGTTCGCCGCCACGCCCAGCGCCTGCGCCTTGTCGCGGTCCACGGAGAGATGCAGCTGCGGAGAGTTCGCGGAGAATGTGGTGGCGACGCTCTTCACCTGCGGGAGGGCACGCAGCTTGTCGGCGTACGCCTCGGCGTCGGCGGCTAGGCGCACGGGGTCCGGCGCGCCCAGTGCGCAGAGGAACACAGCCACTCCACCGTAGCCGCCGAGGCCGTTGATCGCGGCGGGGTAGATGATGGTGAAGACGGCGTTGTGGATGTCGGACAGCCTGCGTTCCACCTCCTCCGATATCTTGGCCAGCGTGAGGCCCTGCGCGTAGCGCTCCGCCCACGGCTTGAGCCTGAGGCCGATCTCGGCGCGGTTCTCGCCTATGCGCCCGACATGCGAGGATGCGGCCGCCGACGAGAACACCGCCACCCCCGGCGTCCCCTCAAGGCGTCTGCGCACCTCCTCCACGAGATGGCTCGAACGCACGATCGAAGAACCCTCCGAAAGCTCGCATTCAAGCTTGATGAAGCCGCGGTCCTCCCTGGGCACGAACGCCTTTGGAAGCGTCTTCACCTTCCACGCCGGCAACAGCCCCGCCGCCAGCAGAAGCAGCGCGAGCGCAGGATGCGCCGCAAGCGGCCTCACGAAGAGCATGTACACCTTCTGAAGAAGCGACGCCGCCGCGCACGCCACACCGTCCACAGCGCGGTCGACGATGGAAAGGAGCGCCGTCGGACGCTCCAGCGCGGCGGCGAACACAGGAAGCGCCGCCGTAGACGCCACTGCTGAGAGCGCCACGGCGCAGCACAACGTCCCAGCGAACTGGACGTACATCATCCCGACCATTCCGCCATGGAACAGCAGCGGCAGATAGCAGGCCGCCGACAAGGCGGCAGACGCCAGCACGGTGCCTCCCGCCTCCCTGCCCCTTCTGGCCGCCGCCACCACGCTCTGCGCCGCAGCCCCCGCCGCCAGCAGAAGCCCGAACCCCGAAAACGCGTTGAACGAGAATCCGGCCATGCGCATGAACGCGAATGTCCCCAGCACGGAGACCGCCAGCGAAAGCGCCGCCGCGAGCGTCCAGCGCACCCCTCCCGAGACAAGCGCAAGGCAAGCCATTATCACCGCCAGCACAATCGCCGAACTCCTCGCCAGGCCGCCGAGCAGCTCCGCCGTGAACTCGGTGCAGTCCCACACCACCGTGCACTCGCTCCCGGGCGGCAGGCGCGGCATCCACTCCGCGAGCGCCTCGCGGCAGCGCTTGGCCGTCTCGCCGGTGTTGGCCTCGGGATCCCGGTATATCGAGAGGAAGAACGTCGGCTTGCCGTCCACCCTCGGCTCGGACTCGTAGTTCTGCACGCCCAGCTCGCAGCGCGCGATGTCGCCGAGCAGCACACGGGCGCCCGTGGACGGGTCCGTGCGCACCACGATGTTCTCGAACTCCTCCGGCGCCACCAGGCGCCCGCGCACGTTGATCTTGTAGGAGAGGTGGTCTGACGCGAAGGCGTTGCCCACGTTGCCCGCCGCCGGCTGGATGTTCTGCTGCGAGATCGCAGTGCGCACGTCGAAGACCGATATCCCAAGCGCGTCCATCTTGCCCGAATCGAGCCACACCCGCATCGCATACTCGCCGCTCGCGGAGCTGGACACCTGCGACACGCCGTCGACGCGCTGCAGCGCCTCCTTCACCTCCTTGCACACGATGTTGCCGAGAAGGTAGAGGTCCGCCCCCGGCTCGCCGGCCGTGAAGGCAAGGCGCAGCATGTAGTCGGACTGCGCCTTCTTCACCGTCAGGCCCAGCTGCACGACCTCCCCCGGCAGCTTCGGCTCGGCGCGCTTCACGGCGTTCTGCACGTTCACGAGGTTGATGTCGGGGTCGGTACCCGCCTTGAACGTCACGAAAAGCGAATACGCGCCCGTGTCGTTGCAGCGGGAGTCGAAGTACTCCACGTTGTCTACGGCGTTTATCTCGGTCTCGATGGGTGTGGCCACCGTGTCCGCCACCACCTGCGGGCTCGCGCCCGAGTAGGTGGTGGAGACGCTCACTAGCGTGGGGGCCACCTCCGGGTAGTCCGCCACAGGCATCTTCACGAGGCACGCCGCGCCCCAGGCCGCGAGCAGAAGCGCCGCCACCGCCACGGTCTTCGAGCGTCCGGCGAGGAAGCTGCCCACCGACTCAATGCCGCGGCCGCCCTTCATCTGGCCTCGCCCTCGGAAACCACCACATCGCCGGCCCGGACCTTGTGCACGCCGTCGGCGACTATCTTCTCGCCGGGCTTGAGACCCCACGAGACGAGCTGCCTGCCGTCCTGGCGAGGCCCGCGCGTCACGCGCCTCAGCTCGGCCCGCCCGTCGGCGCCAACAACCCACACGTATGGACCGCGCAGATCCTGAGCTACGGCGTTCGGCGGCACGGCGGGAAGCACGCGCCCGCGGGCGTTCTCGATCGTGGCCATCACGGTCTGCCCGCTCATGAGCCGTCCGCTGGGATTCGCGAGAAGAGCGTAGACCTCGACAGAGTCCGTGCGCGCGTCGGCGACGTTCTCGACGTACTCGACCCGGCCGGTGGCGCAGACCTCCCCGTCGGAGACGAGGCGCACCTCCACTCGTCCGTCGGAGACGATGCGCGCGGCGTCCGAGCCGAACGTCTCCGCGTAGTCGGCGTTGGCGAGCATGAAGCGCACTCGCACGGGATCGGTCTGGACGAGCGTCACGAGGCGCGCGGAGCCCTTCTGCACGTAGTTGCCCTCTGTGAGGGCTGTGGAGCCAACCCTGCCCGCGATGGGGGCTGTTATCGTGCAGTGCGCGAGATCGTCGCGCGCCGCCGCGAGGGCGGCCTCCGCGGCGGCGAGCGAAGCCCGGGCCGCGTCGCGCGTCGCGCGGGAGTGGTCGAGGTCGTCCTGGCTGACGGCGCGCGTCTTCACCAGCTCCGCGTGGCGCGTGACGGTCAGCTCGGCGTATCCAAGGTTGGCCTTCAGCTCCGCCACCTTGGCCTCCGCGTTCTTCTCAGCCGCCTGGTATTGCACGGGATCAAGACGGTAGAGCACGTGCCCCTTCTCCACGGCCTGTCCGTTGGAGAAGCCCACCTCGAGTATCTCGCCCGTCACCTGGGGGCGCACCGAGACCTCCGCCACCGGGCATATCCGCCCGGGGCAGCGCTTCGCGCTCAGCGCGCGCACCTCCTCCACCTGAACAGTCGGCAGCGTAAGCGACGCCGCCAGCGCAATCCACGCAAACATCCTTCCTCCTCTTATTCAAGCATGATAGAGCGAAAACGCTCGATCTCCTCCTTGGTCACCCCGCAGTCGAGAAGATACAGCTCTATCCTCTCACGCCAGCTCGCGTCCGGCCCGCCGTACTTCGCGATGCCGTCCGTGAGGTGCTGCTCCCGCCGCCAGAAGCCATCCCCCGAGTAGCCCTTGCACATCTCCGGCAGCTCAGGGTAGAACGTGGACTCCCAGTCCACCTCTAGATCATGCCTGGACACGCCCAGAACTCCGTTCAGAACGTACGCGAGCGAGCCCGTGCGGTCGGCCCCGCCTATGCAATGGAAGTAGATGGGATAGTTCTCGGGGTTGCAGAACTCGCGGAAGTTCTTCGCCATCACCTTCTTGCCGGGGCCCTCGGGGAAAATGCCCTGCTTGTCCTCGAAGATGCTCTTGTAGAACGGCGAGGAGCGCGCGATGAACTTGACGCCCGGGCCGAGCGGAGACTGGCCCAGCGACGATATCTCGGCCGACGTGCGGAGATCGAGGTCCGTCTTTATGCCGAGCTCGCCGGTGAGATACGCCACGTCCTCGACCGTCAGACGGTTCCTGCCCTTCACGTCCCCGTTCACGCTGTTGTCGTTGAGCCCCTGGCCGCGGTACGCCATGCCCTGGCGCACTCGGCGCCCGTCCTCGGTGCGCCATCCGCCCAGGTCGCGCATGTTCTCCACGCGCCCCTCTATCTTGATCCACCTTGGGGCGGCGTCCTCCGTTGTGAAGGACGCGACGGGCGAGGCGGACGCCTTCGGCCCCTTGCCGCAGCTGCACGCGGCACGAAGCGTGGACGGATGCGCCCACCCCGGGCACTTGGTGTTGGACCACACCTGCCAGAAATACTCCCTGCCGATCTCAAGATTGGGGCGCGGGGCGGTGTAGATGTACTCCGTCCCCTTCGAAGGCGCGTCCACCTTGCGCTTCTGCACTTCGCGGGACTCTATCCAGAACTCCTTCGCTCCGGCGAGATCGCGACTGCGGCCAAGGCGGACAAGCCACGGCCCCTTCTCGTCGGCAGTGGCGATCCATCTGAAGACGAGCGGCGCCGAGACGCGCCACTGGCCGTTGGAGGCGGACGAATAGCGGCAGGGGCCCGCCTTGTCGGCCTTGAGCGCCGCGAGACGCGCGTCGTAGGACGGAAGCGCGATCACCTCTTTCTGCTCGGGCGTGAGCAGCGCCACGCGCTCGCCCACAACCGGAGATACAGGCTCAAGGACCGCGAAAAGCCGTAGGGCGGCGAATGCCGCCGCGAGGGATAGGATACGCACGCCACTAGTCCGCATCGCCGCCCTCGCCATCTCCAGACGATTCGGAGTCGCCCTCGATCTTCTTTATCTCCGTCTCCGCGTCGGAGAAGCCCATGCAGAGCGCGGCTATGCCGTTGCCGTAGCGGTCTATCGTGTAACATCCGGCGAGGACGCTGTCCTGGATCACCTCCTTGGAGAGCTCCTCCAGGCCGTCGCAGTTGACATACGTCTTGTAGCGAACCTCGCCGTCACGCATGTCGAGCTCGAAGTTGCCGTTCACTATGCCGTAGTTGGCCATGGTGAGGAACTTCATCAGCTCGCCGAGGTCGTCCTTGTCGCCGCCAATGGGCGAGACGATGTACACAAGATAGGCGTCCTCTTTGATGTCGATGAAGATGCGCCCGTTTTTGAGCTTGCTCTTGAGCCCCACGCCCATCTTGATGATGTGGTGTTCGGCCACGTACTCGTAGTGCCAGTCGTCGCCGTCGAGCCAGTCTCGCACTGCGTCCACTATCTGCTCTTGGTCCATTGTCGTTTCTCCTTTCGTTTTTGTGATTCACGTCGTCTGCGCGCTCACGCGCCGAAGCCTATCGCGCGGCGTTCCACGCCCTTCTTGAGGAGGTTCTTGAACTCCTTCTCGGCCGCCGCGCCGGCGAGGTCGCTCTTCAGTATCTTGAGCGCGCCGCCGTCGAGGCTGCGGCGGTACGCGGCCTTGCCCCACGTGCGCTCGTAGAGGTTGCGCACGAGGCGGGCGTTGCTGAACTCCTTAGACTCGAACATCTCCTCCGGCACCTCGGCGAAGAAGTCGTGGACCGCCTCCTTCAAGCCGTCCTCGTATTCGAAGGTGCCGTCCAGCATCGTGAAGAATATCTTCTCCAGATCCTCGCGGGAGTAGTTGGGGAACTCGATCTCGTAGGGGATGCGGCTCTTGAGGCCGGCGTTGCCCTTGAGCATGGCCTCCATCTCGTCCTTGTAGCCGGCCATTATCACGCAGAAGTCGTCGCGGTGGTTCTCCATCTCGGCGACGAGCGTGTCGAGGGCCTCGCGGCCGTAGTCGCGGGCGGAGGAGAACTCGTCGCGGAAGAGGGAATACGCCTCGTCGATGAAGAGCACGGAGCCGTAGGCGTCGCGGCAGATCGCGCTTGTCTTCGGCGCGGTCTCGCCGATGTACTGTCCGCACAGGTCGCGTCCCTTCACCTCCACGATGTGGCCCTTGCGGAGGATTCCGGCCTCGCGCATCATGCGCGCCGCTATGCGCGCCACGGTTGTCTTGCCCGTACCGGGATTGCCGGTGAAGATCATGTGCGTGGCCGGGCGCGGCACCTTCTTGCCGCCGGCTGCGAGCTCCTGCTGGGTCTTGATCTGGACGATCACCTCCCTGAGCTGGCGATCCACGCTGGACATGCCCACCATGCGCGCGAGCTCCTCGCCGGGGGAGCCGTCGGGGTCGGGGCAGACCGTCATCGCGCGCATGTCCGCGCGGCCTATCACGCGGTCGGTCTCGCCCTTGCGGCAGTTGGAGAGGGCCTTTTCGTAGATGAGGCGCTGGAGCATCTTGTCGACGGTCTTGTAGCCGAAGAAGCTGTCGTCCACCTTCTCGAGAAGCACCCACTGCTCGAAGGAGCCCACGGCGTCGTCGGCAAGCGTGAAGGCATTGGCGGCGAGCGCCTCGCGGGCGTAGTCGGTCATATCGTCCACCGGCGCCGGCGGAACGGCGATGGTGCGCACGTTGAGGATGTCGTTAAGAGCATCGGAGGCGTCCCTCAGCACGTGCCCCTCCACGAACGGCACGCGGAACACGACGAGGAACGTTCCGCACATGGCGTTGAGGCGGCGGAGATACCTTTTGAACTCCATCGTGGCCAGCTGCGATTCCCAGGCCGAGATGTCGAGGTACAGAATCACGCGGGAGAGGCCGTTCTTCTTGTTGGCGCGGCTCATTTCCTTCACGATGTCTAGGACGTCGTCCCAGCTCACGCGATAGCCGTCTGCGACGCGCTCCTCCCCCTTCGGGAGCAGTATGCACTCGCGCACAGTCTTCGACGTGATCTCGCCCTTGACGAGCCCGAACGCCTTGTACATCTTCGCGAGGGACGCCAAGAACTCGCTGCGTCCGTACCCGGCCTCCACGGCGAGGAGAAGATGCTGGTGCCAGAGCGTCCCCTCCGCGCCCATCTTCTGGAGAGTGGGTATCACATCCGCCACCTCGCGCACGTACGCCTCAAGGACGGAGCTGTGCTTTATCGGGACCTTTGCGCATATCTCGTCCACCACGGCACGCGGGTCTGGCGCGCCGCGCATGTCCGCCTGCCTCTCGGCCTCGACCTGCGGCCTGTTCTCCTCCTCTTCCCTCTTGGCCGACCTCTCGGCGTCCTTCTTCTCAGGCTCCTTGCCAGAGGGCCTCTCGGCGTCCGCGGCTGCAGAGGACTCTTTCCCGGAGGCGGGCGGCTCTGCACCGTCCTTCGATCCGGTAGGCAGCTCAAGCCCCGCGACGTCCCCGGAGAACTTGGCGTGCGCCCAGGGATCTGTTTCGCCCATCTCCTTGAGACGGGCGGCGAGCTTCTCCACGAATTCCTCGCGCAGAGCCGGCTTCAGCTCCACCGTAACGCTCTCGCCCGTGCTCCTTTTGAGGGTCACGTTCTCTTCCTGCGAAATCCACTTCTCGAGCTGGCGTATGACGCGCACATTGTGCTCGCGCCGCTCGTCCAGCCATGGCCGCTCAAATGTCACTATTATCTCGCTCATGTCTAATCTTCCTATGCAACCAGTGATTATACCATAAATAACGGCTGAAGGGTGAAGAGTTATGATTCATCTGCCTCTGAAGGGGCGCATCTGCGTAATTCACCATACTCCGTTCCAGACGAACCTACAGAACTGTCATGCAGAAAGTGTCTGGCCTTGTAGGCCATCTGCCTCTATTGTCGGAGATCCGCATTGATTCTCTGGCGTACAGTCATAGTGCATTCCTGATGGAGCGCCGCATTGTAGTGGAGTGTAGTCTGGTTCAAGCGCCCTTGCCAGCACTCCTGCCAGCGCCGTCGCGCTCCCTCCCGCCTTCCTGGCCTCGGCGAGAATCCCCCTCGCCCTCCCTTTCGCAATCCCCATCCATCCGAGATCTTCATCCGAAGTGAATTCTCGTTTGGGCTCTTCGGGCGCGACCGCCTCTTTTGCGGGCGTCTCCCCCTCCGGCGGCAGCACGGCCGCGGCGGGCGTGGGGTCCGACACGCCCGTCGCCTGGCGGAACCTCTTCGCGAGCGCCTTGTAGTGCATGAGCCGCTTGTAGTGGTGATACAGGTCGCTGTCGTTGTCGTGCAGCCACTTCCGTATGCCACCCCTGCGCCCGACCACCTGTCCGCCCGCCACTATCGCGGAGTTGTCCACATAGCACTCCAGGTCCTCCAGCATGGAGCCGAGGCGCAGCGCGGCCTCCGGCGAGTCCTTCCTGCGCGCGAACGCCTCGCGGAGCGCCTCCACAGTGGGGCAGTCGCTCAGCGTGGTGCGCTTCCTGAGCTTTCTGCGCTCCTTCGCGAGCGCCATGCGCCGTCTTCGCTCCGCCTCGTAGTATGCGGGGCGGCGGAGCCGTCCGAGGTGGCGGTCGATCTGGCGCCTCATGAACCATATCGCGAACGAGCCCCCCATCCAGAGGCAGTACACGAGGAGATTC
>Ga0265298_10000712_pt1 | contig 48360 bp, 64 predicted proteins | sample AusTroGonzalo_MG_3_FD_193486 | JGI IMG/M metagenome (GOLD analysis project Ga0265298, IMG submission 193486) | Bovine rumen microbial communities from tropical cattle in Woodstock, Queensland, Australia - Gonzalo_01 | ecosystem: Host-associated > Mammals > Digestive system > Stomach > Rumen ...
GGAAACAAACCATTCAGCAAGTAGTCTACAATGAATACCTGCTTACTCAAACCTTCCAACTGTTCTTTTGAAATAGGCATAATTTTATCCTCCATTATGCAAATATGTTTTCTGCTATACTAAGCAGGTTAGAACTATTTAAGATCAGTAAGCGTACTAATAATATTCTTATCAGTGTCTGACTGTTCCTGTTTCTTGTCTTCCTTCTTAGACTCCGACTCTTCATTAGCTGGCTTATCATCTTTTTTTGACTCTTCAGCCGGCTTTTCTTCTTTAGGCTCTTCTGACTGTGTAGCTTGCTTTTCAGCATCTGCAGTCATTTCTTTTTCTTCAGGAGTTGATCCCATGTCCTCTGCTGGCTTACCTTTTTCAGCTTTGCTCTTTGCTGCATCAATGTAAGCTTCTTTTTCACCAGGCACTTCACCAAAGTCTTTCGGTGGTTCATTCTTGCCTGATACTGCATCGTCGTCAGGGATCTCGTCAAGAAGCTTCTGGAACTCATCATCTGACATACTGAGCTCTTGTGCAAGAGCGTCTGAAGTGTCAGGTGTACTTGTTTCAACATTCTCTTCTACAGGTGTATTACCTACAGAAGTAGTTGTCTTTGTAATAGTAACAGGTTCTTCTGTAGGGAAGAAACCTTGTTCAATCAACTCAGGAGTAAGATCACCACCACTGAACAGTGAAAGAATTTCTTTTGCATTCTGCTCAAAGCCTTCTTTACCCCTGTGCATAGCATCAGCTAAAGCGACTGCAAGTTTAAGTGCATAGTCACTATCTGACGGGTTATACTTATCCTGAATGTCATTTGCACGACCAAGCAAGTCACCTAATGACATTTTACTAAGCGCGTCAAAATCCATTCTAATCCTCCATATAATGTTTGCCGAGCATAGCTTTCTTTATATCTTTACCCGACATTCCTTTATATTCTTTCTGAGCAATATCATCTTGCTCAGCAGCCAACTGTTTAGCTTTCTTCATATTATTATCCATCTCTTCATACTTAGCTTTAGCCCAGCTAGGAGTATCTGGATCATTCATATTATTACGCATTTCTTCTAATGCAGCTAATGTTTTATTACTACTTTCTGTTCTATCATTGATATCATACAGATCACGATATGAATTACTAAGCACAACAGTTGCCCAGTTATTTAAAGCAGTAATACCTGTGTCACTACCTGACATTATATCTTTATACAGATTAGCTGTAGCCTGTAGCTCTCTTGCCTTATCTGTATGACCAAGAGCTAGCTCAGAATCAATTTGTCCAGGTAGATCTTTACCTTTATTAACTATATATTGAATAATGGCTTGAATAACCATATCCATTTCTTTATCATAATTATCCTTACCTTCTGCTCGTGTATTGGCCATTGCATCAAGGTAAGCTTTATATTCTTCTTTATTCTGTCCATGCCAGCGATTAAGCTTATTGTCTGCTTTCTCAGTAGCTGTCTTACCAACCTTATACTTATCAGGGTCCATCTCAATAGCCCTATCTTCTGGTGTTAAAGCATAGTCTGGTATGTCAAGTTCGATCTTTTCACTTTCTTTAAGATCTCTTCCAAGTTGTTCAGCTTTACGCTTATTTAACTCTTCAGCTTCGTTATCAAGTATCTTTTGCCATTCAGTAAAAGGCATTGTACGAAGTCTATCAGAATACAATTTAGTAATATATTGTGGCAGGTCATCAGGATCTGGTGCATCACCACGCTGTATATCTTTCAACAACTTCTCAACAAACATATTATAGATAATATTTGTTTCTGATGTTGGTGAAAATATTGAGTGCTCCTGACCTTCATCACCTATAACTTTATCAGATGCATAAGTCATAGGAATGGTATCAGTTGACACTCTTTGCTTTTCAAGATAGCCCGGTTCCTTTGCCTGCAAGGCATCAACAACTTTAAGTGGTACACTTTCAAACAGGTCATCTTGATCTATTTTTAAATCCGCAGGTTCTACGCCAAACCGTCTTGTAGCATTGTTGTATATTAAACGTAAAGCTGCTTCTGACTTACTGTCATCATCAAGGTCTTTACGTTTAAAAAGGTTACTAAGCATTCTGTCAAGACGTAACTTGTCATAGTTATACCACGCATTAGCAATTGCTGTATCGTTTTTATTAAGCTTTCTGTTCTCCTGTAGATTATCATAGTAACCCATTCGCTTATCAAAGTTACGCTTCATTTGTTCAGCGAGCTTAGGGTTCTTAATCTGTGCATCAGTTGCACCTTTAACATAATCTTGTTGATACTTAAGATAGTCATCATCTGACATACCACTTACATCATCAAGTGGTCTATCATATTCTTTATCTATATGATCAACATCAAGCTCAGGGTTATCTGCAAATATACTTTTGGCATTATTAGCAATAATTCTGCGGTTGAGTAATGTAGCAGGTAAATAATCATTAAACACATCATTTTCAAATTGTTCCTGATGTGCAAGACTATTTTGGAGTAAGAACTTAAACAACTCTGCTACAGGTACTGTAACTGCCATTAGAACCTCGGCTGTATTGCGCCAAGCATATTTGGATCAATCTGCATCATATCTGGTGCAGGCTGTGCTGGAGGAATCATACCAGCGTCAGTAGCTGGTACGCCCATATCTGGTGCAGGCGGCACATTCATTTCAGGAGGAGGTGTCATACCAGCATCTGAAGCTGGTGGAACAGGCGGCTGTTCCTGTGGTGCAGGCTGTGCTGATTCAATTGCATTCATATCCTGTTGTGGAAGTGGCTGAGGAGAAGCTTTATCTTTAAGTGCATCAAGCATAGCATCACCTATTTTACTGGTCTTGTCTATGCTATCAAGAAGCTCGTTTTGCTTCTGTTGTAACTGCTGAACTTCACCCTGCTGCTGTGTTCTTATATTCTGGATTTCATTTACAAGCTTACTGATTAATGTAGAAACTGCTTCTGTCTTAAAGACATCATCAGTAATACCATAACTCTGCAAGCCATTACCGAGAAGATTTGTAAGTAGTAATGTGTCAATATCTGGCATATTCCAACTCCTTTAATTATAATTTTACTGCATGAACTGCACTTTGTAAATATATTATTTTTAATAATATTTTGTGTTTACGGCATTTACAATTGTCTCATATCTTTTATTAGGATCGTGACCATTCCCAAGATTATGTGCCTTATCCTGTCCTTCATTATCTGCAGAAGGTGTGCTGAGATAGTTATCAATTGCCTGTTTAACTATCTGATGGTACTCTTCATCAGGTCTCTGTGTACCTGATTTAAGATCAAACTTCTTTGCAACATCAATAAGTACACTAGCAGTATTATCATAGTTGAGTGAGTCATGTAAAGACTCTCTGTCAAAGTTACTACGTAGATATTGCTGGAGTCTATCTTTAAGTGTAAGTTGGCATGTTTCACTCATAACATATCTCCTACAGTCATAGGGTTCACATTTTGTATGCGTGAGAATCCAGCTTTATTTTTATTAAGGAATGCTTCAAATGCATACTCTGCCTCAACGAGTTCTTTCTGTACAGCCATAACATTACTCTCATTGAGAGCAGCAAGTTTATCAGCAAGTCTAGCAACAAGATATCTGTACACATCCGGAGCTGGATAAATCAACTTTGTATCAGGTGTCCAGCCAAGTTCTTTAACACGTGGCATACCGTTACTATTATCATCTTCATCAGTGATTATATCATTATAATCCTGAATACGTACACCCATACCTGTTTTATCATTCCAAGATGTCTTTACATATTCAACATTTGAATTCTGTCCAGTATATGCAAATGGGTTGTATTCATTCCAGTTAAACTCCTTATCAAAGAAGCCAGAGTAATGCTCACCAGTTATTGAGTGCTCATAACTAACAAAGATATAAGGATACTTACAACAAACATATCTTATAATCCATGTACCTTCCTCACACTCTCTCTGTATATATTCTGTTATATCATCAGCATATTCTGAGTTTACACGACTTACAAGCTTCCATACTTTAATATCTGCAAGTTGTTCACGTGTACATTCTTTAATATCAATCTCTTCACCAGTTTCACTATAACCTTTAAGTGTATATAGATTGTAAAGAACATCATACACAGGTTTATCATTTAATTCATAAGTAGTTACATCTTCACCAATATGCCGAGTGTAAGCTGTAGGTATAATCTTAGGATCACGATTATGGTGTGTAAAGAATATTTGCTCTGGCTGTGGTACATACTCAAGCCACATAATTTTTCTATCTGCATCTGGTACATAAAGGTCCATACCACTTATCATGTAACTTCCAGCAGAGCACATGTCAGAATGTCTAGCAGGCCTGTAGTCTTGTCTATTGAAATCATTAAGCTGTCGTGCTGCAAATACTTTAACACAGTTCTGTACATAAGGTGGTAAATGAGTAAGCTTCTTAGTAATACGTACACATCTGCTATAATAGCCTGAGTCAATATTAGCTATCTTCTTATATATGTCAGCCCATGCATAATTAAGAAAGTTCATGCAATCGCTAAACGTATACGAGTTTAATGCTTTTGTTTGAGCTAGTCTCATTGCATCTTCAAGAGCATCACTAGCATAAGGTGTTATATCAATCTGAAGCATACCTACCTCTATTTCTTAGTACTGTAATTACCAAATGGTGCCATCATACTTTGACCCATACCATAGTAACCAAAGTAAATGTCCTGACTACCTGTGTATACACCAACCATCTGATTGATCTGATTAACAAGAGCAGACTGTTCTGCAGGTGTAAGATTTGCCACTTTACCTTTTTCAAGCATATCGTTTACAACCTGTTGTGCGAGATACTGACCTTGATTTGGTAAGATACCTTGTGCAATCTGTTGTCCGAGATACTGCGCATATTGTGGATTCTTTTCAAATACATCCCAAAGTATAGCTCCAACTTTTCCACCCTGGTACTGTCGCATATTCTCTGCATACCACATCATGCCCTTTTGAAGTGCCTGTTCATACTCACCTTTGAATTCCATATTAAATGTTGATTGACGAACAAAGTCACCATAGTTACGGTTAAGCTCAAGCATTGCTGAGTATGCCTGGTTACTGGTCTGATCAAACATCTTAGTAAGCTCAAGTGGATATGAAAGAGCAGCATTGTTTCGGCCAAGTGTATAAGATTGCTGCTGTGCAAGTCCCTGCTGTGCAAGTTCATTACGTCTTGTCTCTTGAGTCTGTATATTATCATTCTTTACAAACTGTGGCATCTGCATGTCACTAGCTGATGTACCCAATTTACCTGGTGTCCAGTGATGGCTATTATTGTATGCATCGGCAAGTCTAGCAAGACGTTGTGATTCTTCCCATGGCATATTATTATACTCATCCATAAATGGATCACGAATAGGTGTATTCTGTTTAGCTGTAGGAGTTGCTTTATCCATACCACCATTGAGATACTGATCTTGAAGCCATGTCTGCTGTTGAGCTCCAGCACCATTATCAGCTACCATTGTAGCAGCATAACCAGTAGGAGCATTGGCTTTTGCAGCAACTGCACCAGCATCAACTTTTTGATCAGAGCCATCACCTAAATTATACTGTTCAAATGGATTGTTAGAGCCTGTGTTCTGTGGTGTTGCAGTAGGCATTACACCAAAGTTTAAGAACTCATCTGCATTGATTTCGTCCATTAGTTCTGTCCTCCATTTTTACTTCCTTCAGTTGCTTTCTTAGCTGGATCATTAGTAGTATAACCCATCTGTTCCTTAAGGTTTTTGCCACTCTGCTGTTTAGCCTGTGCAGCATAAGTATTATACTGTGACTGTAATTGTGTCAACATTTGAGCATGTTTAGTACGGTCACCTGCATGATCACCGATATATCTATATCCTGACTCTTGCAATGTATGTAAGAAAGTATACTTACTTACTACACTGTAACATGGGTTCTGCATATATTGCTTCATGCGATTAAAGCAGTTATCATATCCCGCTTTATTGTTAGACGCATACATATATGCAAGTTGCTTACCTGCGGCAGATGCTGCATTATATATGTCACCAATGTTATTTGTTAAAGGTGTTATATCTCTTTCACCAAATGAAGCTGCACCTTTATTTTCACCCTTATTAAGACTACGCATAACCTGTTTATCATGCCAATCATTCTTAAGTCCTTTACCCCAAGACTGTAACAAGAATGTATTAAGTTTACTAAGTTTATCATTATCCTTGATAAACGATGTATCTTGTTTAAGCTCGCGAGCAACCTGCTGTGCAATTGCAAACTCCTGAGGATCTGTAGGTGGCATGATGCTACCAGACTGGATATTTGAGTCATTAAATATACTTGTCCACTTCTGACGAAGCTGTTGTTGCTGTGCCTGTTGATTAGCTCTTTCTTGCCACAATTGCTGTTCAGTCTTATTGTTTGGCATCTTGTACCTCCTTAGGACTGTATCTCTCATACAGGTTAAAAATGTTGTTTATATGTCTAAAGAACTTTTCACTGAGCTCTTGTGGAATATCTTTACCGTTTAACAGATAATCATTAAGATATACGATATCACCTGTAGCTCTTGCAAGCATTTGCATATCATCACCTGTGAATGGAATACCTTTGTCATATTTTGCTTTGAGGCCTTTAATTATATCTTCAGGCACATCAAACCACTTGTCAAGCATCTCGCTTGCTTTTTGAAAGCCCTCTTTATTTTGCTCAAGCCAATTATCTACAACATCGTATACATGTCGTAGCTGTAAGCCAGTCTGTGGATCTAATGTCATTTCTGACCTCCAATTGCAGGTGTTACAGGTGGTGTTGCAATTTGATCTTGTGCCTTGCGCCAAGAATCAGAATACATACCTGACACTCCCATGTTATTATGTTCAGCACCCATCATAGCTCTAAGATAAGCTGCACGCCTTTCAGCGGCATCCTGATACAAGCGATTAGCGGCAATGCTTGTGAATAATTGTTGCATATTACCTATGCCTTGATAAGCAGGTATCATTGCTGCAGCTGCACGATCTTCAGGTGTAGCACCGTAAAGTTCACGCTGTCTATCAGAAGCAGAGATACGTGCATTATTTTTAAGCATGCCTGCGTTTATGTTAGCAAGAATATTGCCTGCAGCACCAAGGCCTGTAAGTACATCTCCAATAATATTTCTTGCTGAAATACTTCGCCATACAGCCTTAGCCATATCTTCATCGGATGGTGGAATACCAGGTCCATCTGGATTATTAGGATCTGGCTTATTCTTAAATGATGTCGGTACATACATCATTTTCTCCCAATTTGCATGCGGATTTTTAACTGGTATATGACCAAACTTATCTTTAACAAGTTTAGTAAATCCTTTATTCTGCATAAGATTGGTAACAAGTACGTCTGCCAAGTCATCATTACCCATAGCAAACCACTGTGCTACTTTTGTTGCCATATCTACTGGATTATTTATATCAAGCTTACCCATACGTTCCTCCTATTGTACAAACTCCAACGGTTTTTCTCTAGGCTTACCGGTTTTATAGTCCTTGTTTTTCAGTTCCTCAAGTGCCTTATAATAATCATGTGTCCAGTCATAGCCACCAACACCATTAAGAATATTTTCCATGTCAACCTGGTCAGTGACTGCCTGGTCAGTGGCTTCTTCTACTGCATCACTTTCTTGATTAGTAGGTGCTACGCTACCTTGAGTATCTGTCTCTGTCTCTGCTTCAGAAGCTGGTGAACTATTCTCTTTATTTTCATCCTGTTTTGTATCAGTTGAAGCATCACTATTTTTATTATCTTTCTTTTCAGTACTACCTGTAGCTTTTGAAAGATTTCTAGCGTTCTCATCAACACTTTCCTGGTATGCTGTATTAGCATCAACTACATCTGCATTAGTTCTAGTACCAATAGATTCAAGTTTATTTCTATTGACTTCTGCAAGACTCTGCTGTGCATTCTGCATTTGCTGTGTCTGATAATTCTTCTGAGCCATGATATCAGGTGTAACAGTTTCATTAGTTGCAGCTACAACAGATGCGCCGCCCTCTGCACCTAAAGCATTAGCATTTTGTTTCCATTTACCTGCAGCTTCTGCTGCTGCGATTTTATCAGCAAGTCTTTCATCAGTAGCACGCTGTTTCTGCCATTGCATTATTTTTTGATTCTGTGCTGCGTTCTGTGCATACTGTGCAGACTGATCTCTAGCTCCAGCTGCTAATACTGAATTAGCTGATGGCATACGTGGTGTCCATGCAGCTATAGCTGAAGCTGCACCATTTATTCCGTTTTCTACTGCGGATGAAAGCTGCCCCGCATTGTTTGATACAGGTGTAGTTTCCTGTGGTACAGCTGCATCTTCTTGTATACCTTTAGCCGGAGGTTTAGGAGTCCATGAATCAAAAGAACTTGGATAACCTCTATCTCTAAGATTACCTGTCACATTAGATGCTGTTTGCATACCTTCCTGTGAACTAGGATATCCTTTAGCTGTAAGATTGTCTGCAGGATCAGTTGGAGTATTAGTTGGAGGTTCTTCATAACCTTCCATATATTTATTTGTAACAGGCCCTATTTCATATTCAGGGTTGTTCTTGAGCCAATCAGCTACTACTTTCTGACTCTCAGGTGTTGGGTTATTAGGATCAACACCAAGATAACTAGCAAGCTCTGCAAATGTCTTAAAAACATTTCCCTGTGATTCAGTTGGAGCTGGTGTACTAACTTCCCCTAAATCAATATTTGTTGCTTTATAACCGGCCATAGTCTTCTACCTCACTATTAATTATATCCTGAATATCATATTTGTAAATACGATATTTTTACATTTCCTTCATGCCCTTAACATCTTCCTGAATGGTAAGTACATCATTACGCTTCTCTGTAATAACCTTATATTCAAGCTGTAAACTTGATATTGCTATATAACCATCTGACCAAATATGTAGTCTTTCACGGTTACCTGCACCATTATTACTTTGATACCTGAAGCTATAGTATCCTACACCTTCTGTTCTAGTAAACAGTTCTTTTGTAAGGAATATGTGTGTAGGTCTACTAACTTTCTTACCACCTGGACACATGGTTTCTGCCATAACATTTACTGTTACATATTCATTATGTTCAAATATCTGCTCCATCTCAGTAGTCCATGCAAATGTGATTTCCCATTCAAACTTACAGTCTGTCTGTTCATTTACACCAATTGGAGATGTTACAAGTAAGAATGGATTATGTGTCCAACCTTTTACTTTACTGTCAAGTCTAAGAAGTACATCTTCGTATTTCTCTGCATAGGTTCTAAATGGATGATAGTCTTCTCGTGGCACCTTTTTCCATTTACCCTTATTTGCTTTGATATCATTGAGCATGTATTGAGACCATATAAAGCGATTAATAATACATCTGTTAGGTCCCTGGAATACAAGTCCAGCTGGTATTGATATAGTTCTATACCAAGAACGTGTATTGAATATAGTATCAATTGGAGGTGTAAGTTCTCCACCAACTTTATTGTGCCTGAACACAGGTATTATAATATTGTCTGTCTCATCTGTATCATCTTTAACATTACTGTCAAGTCTGTCAAATGTTGCAAGACAAGGCATTACTACTTCCTGGTTAATGAAGTCATATATACCACCTTTGATGTCTCTGAATCTTTCAAGCATATCCATTACTTGAAGTGTATTACCACCTTGATAAATGTAATACTGACGTGTTGCCTGGTTATAGAAGAATGCCATAAATGGAGTAGCTCCAAGATATGTTAAACCTAAAGCAGGTACAAGGTATTTAACTACCTCAAGACCCTTATTATGTTCAACTGAACAGATATACTCATTTGTCATTCTGTATAACTTATCATTAATATTAAAGTCAACTGAGTCAGGTATCTTATATACACTTTGAGATATACGCACATCTGTTGTAAGCGACGTTATACCATCTATAACAGCAAGCTTATACGGCGACAATGCTCTTACTATTGCAGGTAATGAACTTATCTGCTCTGTAAATATAGGCAGTGCATAACGTTGTGTATCTTTATTTTCACCGGCTATACCTGTACGCAAACCTCTTTCTTCTGTAATAGTAGTTGCTTCACTAAACACCTTATCCTTAATATCAAGTGACATTGATGGAAGCGCCTGGAAGTTACCCATAAACTGATTTGGAGGAAGCTTATTACTTCTCTTAAATCTATCATTAACTTGGAAGCAATACTGCCAGGTATAACGTTCTTTATTCATACCTGAAGCTCCAAGCCAGTCTGTTATACGATAACCATAACCATCGAATGCATGATAAGCAACTTCATCATAAGCGCAGTTAAGTCCTGTAACATTTAATGCAATAGCATCTGGTGATACTGCCCAAGGTCTAAGGTACTCTTCACATATATCACGTTTAATTTCTACTGCAATATGTGGTGCAGCTATTCCACAAAAGTCATCTGTCACAACTATATTAGAATAGTTACCATCAAATAACTTCGTATCTTTACATGATACCCATAATGCATCACCGGTCATAGCTGTAACAAAGATATTCCAATTCTTATCAATGATATAATCTTGTACAGCTGGAGGTGTAAATACAGGTTCACCTTCACCAATGTTCTCATTCTTAAATGGTGTTGTAGGCATGAATGACTCTGTACCAATTACATATGCTGTAGAATCTGGTAATGCTCTACGCTTCTGACTTCCTTTACACATAGCAATACTATATGGTACTTCACCATTCCAATTAGCAACATCCATAATAGCAGGCGTCATTGTTACACAGCCTGGCTGATCTTGATATATAGACTTTGTTTGCTGATTACCTGAAGTAGCTGTAGGCATTTCAAGAGGCCAAGGTTTATCCTGTAACACTGCTTCAACACTTTCATCTGTATACAGCTTAGATTTACAATCAGCACATGGCCAGAAGAACTGCTCTGATTTATTACCATATGCATGCTTACCTTCAATATCGTAATTATGACGTGATAATTGTGCTGTTACTGTTGTCTTTACACCGCTAGGGAAGAATGAGTCAAGCATGCTGTCTACTACTTCAATACCAAGCTTAACAAGCGCTTTAGCTGCAACGAGTGCATATCCAAGACCTGACATAACAAGAGCACCAATATATCCTAAGCCTACTACCATACCGGCACTAGGGCCACCAGACATATTGTCTGACATCTTAAACATTAAGTCTTTAAGACTGTCAAGCATGTATATTACTACTTTACCTTGCCATGTTGTAAGCTCTTTAAGTAACATGAATATCTGTGTCTGTTGTGCTTCAAGCTGTACTGATGTAACAGATTGTGCTGTACACTGAGCAACAAACTGCATATTTACAAAGCCAGGACCTGCAAAACAATTCTGCTCTGCAGATGTACTATAGAACATGTCAAGTGTTTTTACAGCAGTAACTTCAGACTTGAGCATTGGTTTTGTAGACTGCATAGTAAATCCTGTTACTGACATAGATCCAATGTTCTGCAAGAACGCCTGGCTGAACTTCTTACCTATATCGTTAACAGCTGACTGATTCTGAAGTTGATTTACTGCTATATCACGCATTGACATATCTGTAGCAGATACTACCATACTTGCAAAAATGCCGAGTATATTGTCCCAAGAGTTATCTTTGAATGATTGCTCTTGTGATATATGCTGTACGTCAAATGATAGGTCATCTGTGATTAATGCATCAATGTGTGAGCCAGCTTCATCCTCTGACAATCCTGCATTTTCAGTATTTACTTCGTCATGAAGCTTTGAACTCTTACGCGAAATACTTGTACTGTTATAATGTGTGTATGCATACTGTCCAAGGGTCTGCTGTAAATAGTTAATTACGTTTGTGTAAGGGCTCAAGAACCACACTATAGGGAACATAGCATACTTGATAATGTCCATCCATATAGGATTATCAGTGCCTCCTATTATCATATCCATAAGCTGCTTGATCTGAATACCAAGAGCATGTACGGTATACTTAGCATAAGAAGGACTAGCATATATCTGTGCATACTTATTAGTAATAGGTAATGTAATTGACTTACAGTTAGCCAGATCTACAGCCATAACTATATCACTCAACTCATCAGATATATACCACTGCTGATTCTCATCGCCTACAATACGCTCATTGAATACATTGAACTTGTCAAGATTTTTAAGTGTCTCACTTTTTTCTGCTTCAAGTTCACTTATATCATATACAGTGTCTGTAAAGCCATGCCCATCAAAATATTTTGCAGGCAACATACCTCCTGTTGCAAAACCATTGACACCTATTACACCATAACCATGCACTACGTCAATACTACCATTAAGAGCGAATGACCACTGATTAAAGTTCTTATCATACTGAATACCTAACCACAATGTTCCATTAATGCATACAGCAGATAATTTACTATCTGCAAGTAATGATGTTGCAACTATATCTGAATATGTGCATACTGTTATATGATCATTACTTACTTCGTTACCTGCATTAAGAGCTACTGTATTTTTCTTATTACCAAGACTTACATGTTTAAAGGTTATGCCTACTGATGTAACCTCTGTCATTCTATTGTCTGTCAATACAAGAGGATCATATATAGTTACATTAATCGTGTCTTCAGTGACTGCTTCAAGAATATATAAATAACCGCGTGCATTTTTACCATTAGCTGAACTTACTATAAATGTATCAGACTCTGAATCGAGATACTCAGTCCTATTCAACTCATATACTGTATTCCATTTATCTCCCATCCAGTCATCATAACCACCAGAAAGATCCTTCTCCTTAAGGATAAATCTGTCTTTAGTGAGCTCAAGAGTATGTGTAGGATCTATCCACCAGAAACATTCTGTAGCAACAGTACTGTCCCAATGCTGCTTAATAAGCTGGTACTCATTTTCAGCCATAACCCTTGCGAACTCTTTTGTCTGAGTAGCAGGATCTGGGTTGCGTACATCCGTAGCAGAGTAAACTAAATACTTAGGTGTGCACAGTTCTTTATCTTCAAAGTCTCTAAAGTTAAAGTTATATGTACCTGCTGCAGCTACAACTGACATTCCATCCACTACAGCTATATCAGCTACATGAAATGAGAATATTTGTGTGTGAGTATCATAATCAAGCTGCGTAACGTGAGGTGTAAGATTTCCTGCTTTTGTACCCACAATCTTGTATATACCAAAATGTTTGAAATATACTGTTGTATTAATACTCTGATTAATATCTAACCTATAGATATTGTATGCCTGGTTACTGCTATCTGTACTGAGTAATTTGACACTAGTCTTAGCTATCTCCTTACCTTTGATATGCATACTGACAATCTCATTACTTGCATAGTCGTATGTAAAACCATTTGTATTAACTGTAACTGTAATTTTATTATCAGATACAGGATATACAAACTTGTGCTCTGGCATTAGAGGTAGTAATATGTTAGCATTACCCTGTATATCGGCTGCAATTACAAGCTGATTATCATCCGAATACTCTGTCACAGATGTGTTGTTTATATTCAAAACATCTGTATATGTAATACTCTTTGATACATTCTGACTGTTGTTTTCATGTACCTCATTGAATACTACTGTAGCAGTATACCCGCTATTTGTCACATTGAGCTGGTTTACTGTAGCTGTAGCATAGTGCTTTGTAGTATCTGCAATACTGTCGATTATATTCTTTGTTTCACCTACAACAAGCACATCATCTGTATTACCTATTGCAAATGTGTACTTACTTGTTGCGTCATACTCTGGTAGATGCAAGGTTACGAGATCTGCTTCTTGTTTAATAGATATATCAGATGTTCCAAGATCGTAGGTGCTTCCATCTATAACTATAGAACTACCAGATACAGGCTTATAGGTAATGTGAATCTGGCTATTGTAATATGTTATTGATGCCGGTGCTATGACTGTTTTATTAACGTAATATTTATTATCAGACTCTATTGATGCACTATTAAACAACTGTGACATGTCACGTGTAGTTACAGCTAAATTACTGATATCTGTCATATTGTCATCAAGCAATGTCGCATTATATACACTTTGTCCTACACCTGCATTAAACTTAACATGATGCGTAAATGTTCTCTTAGCATATACATATAACTTATCGTTCTTTATTTTAGGTGGAAGTGCATAATTACTAAGTGGTGATAATATAGACATAATGTACTTACCATCATATCTAAATACAGCTACACCTTGTGCACCTGATCTATTAGCAAAAGTATAAATACTAGCTGTTGGATCCCCATACTTTAATACTGGGAAAAATGCCTGAGACTTATTCGCATAAATATGTAATGACTTCTGTGCATCATTGTAGGTATTAAATACGTTTCTACCAGCTATATATGCATTGTTTGCCTCTTGTGCAGATAATGTACTGTCAAAGAACAATTTACCTTTTGCTATATGTGCTGCATCAAATATAAACTTAAGCGATACATCATCATCGAATACAATGCTATCTGTATTGTGGTCTACGAGCAACTCTCCTGTTGTGTTATCAACAATATCAAAACAAAAACTATTACTAAGTTCAGTAGTAATATTGAGTGTACGATCAGCAGGTAGATAACCTTCATTGTATACGCCCACCCAATAATCAGGTTCAAGTGAATAGTCAAATGTGTATTCATGATATCCTGTCTGTACACGTAGTACATCATTTACAGCAGTAAATGTTTCAGGTGCTTCATTAACCTGATATGTACTACCTACATCATAAGGATACGTTGTATCTGATGAGTCACCTGTAAGCCAGTTAAATGCATATACTACCTCTGTTGAACCAAAAGTTACAACAGGTTTTACATCTATACTGTTATCATAAATATATGTGTATATTGTATTATCAAGTAAGAATGCAGCTGTTATATCTCTTACTTCGTCTGAGTCACGTACAGGTAAATTAGGAATACTGCTTACGTATTTAACTATTGCATTACTAGATGAAGTACGTGCAAATACATTATGTGCACCAACATTTCCAAATACCTTTACTGTTGATGGATACCCATTTGTAGACTCATAAATATAAATTGCAATTGAGCCTTTATAAACATCAGTATCTTCTGATACTACACACTTAGACCCCAGCTTACTTACCGGACATACTGTGTAACAATTATTATATACAGCACCTGCATTAATAATTTCGCTTGGAGGGTCACGCTTAAGAAGTAAATGATACTTATCACTTCCAGGTATCTTGAATACATCTAATATGCGACAGGCACCAAAATCATCATCTATTCTACCTATTATACTACTGTTTATCTGCCCAACATTATTTATATATGCAACAGGTGTACCTGCATACCATACAATATTAAAATTACTAAATATTTCAGTACCATCATTATTGTATACAGCTAATGAGTAATTACCCCGTGTACCTTTTACACCAAGGTATAATGGGCCAGAACTAAGACTAAAACTAGGTACAGTCACATCGTCTCCGGCTTGCTGGTATTGAGATGTATACGAACCACTAAATCCTGTATCATGTGCAATACCACCATCACCGCTATTAGCATAAATAATTCTAAGAGGAACAAGCTTCTTGAGTTCAGCAGCTGTTACTTCTGGCTGTGTTCCAGCGTAACCATACTCCGAAATAGTTTGCCATGCATCAGTCTGGGTAGCACGTGTAAATACAAGATTACTTGTTACACCTGTAACTTTCATTTCAACATGTTCATCCCCAGAGTATACCATGTCATTTATACCTTTAATGTTTGCATTAAACTCAAAAGCATAACCTATGATATCACGTGCAGCTATATAGGTATCATCTGATAGACCCGGTACTGTATTTGAAATAGACGCTGGACCGTTTACGCCTGTATGTTTACCATCAACTGTATACGTAGGAGACTGATCTACCTGAGATCTATCTGTATACAAAGGCTCGTGAATAATGTACTGATTTGACATACTTGCAAATGGATAATCAATAACATTTGCATAACAGCGTCTGCCACCAAGATCACCTACATACTTATTTGCATCAGTACACTTATAATATACTTGAATAGTAACATCTCTATTCTCATCATCTCCAGGTAATTTAAATGCAGATGAAGTTAACGTAGCTACTGGTACGTATTTAATATTCAATCCAGCTACCGTGTAGATGCTGTGTAAACGTGATGTATTAAGTCTTATCCCTACATTCTGAAGCTCTGACATGTCTGACAAATCGAATGCAGCTTCAGATATAACAGAAACATCGGGACCATCAATACCTGTAGAAGTCAATGCACCGTTTGATACGCTGATGCTGTTACTAGAAATATGGTCAACAGATATAGTATATCTATTTGTAGGTAAACTGTCACTTTCATTGTTAAACAGAGAACGTGTACCCTGAATGGTCCATGCAATATTATTAAGCCAGCCATAGTACTTATGTAATGGCACAGTATACTTTAATGGAATAGTATAATGAATAGTAAGGTTATCTCCAGGATTTTTATTTACCCCGTCATATATAAACTTATTCTGGGCATCATTATATTGAAGTGTCTCACTACCAAGTTTCCAATTAATAACTTCATTTGTTACGTCTACAAACTTACCAAACTTATACCCATCATTATCTATAAGGTCTTTAGGTATATATAATTCAGGTTCATATACCCATCTTATTTCATTATTATACAATGTAGCTGTTACAGTTCCATCTGCAGCATGACCTTCATAAGTCATAGATAAGTCAGCATCTCCATATGCGTCATTAAGCACTGTAAACATAGGTTCTTCAGTACTGCATACATCGAAGTTAAACTGAATCTTGCGGCGATAGTCATGCTCTTCTACAGCATAATTAAAAGTTAAAACTGGCTGTATTCCATTATCAATTGAAGCTTCCGCACATTCACGTGCATTTATACTTGGTGACACAGTATACCAGGCCTGATACTGTGTAGCTGATGCAACAGCCTCAGGATCAGAAAGATCATTATTCTTTGCAATTTTGAATGTAATAACATATGTAGGTGTACTGTTTAACTTAGAACGAGTAGCAGCAAGATAAGGCACAAGTATACTTTCTGCCTGGTTACGTGAGAATATATAACCTCCTCCCATCTTAAAGTCATATACATACCAGCCTGCTGCCCAACCATTACGCTCATATCTCAATGACGTAGGAAGAACGTGTCCCTGATACTTTTGTCTGTTATGTGCAAACTTAACATCGTTAACACTGACAATCATGTCACTAGACTTTGTATCAAGAGGTGATTCAAGATTAATGTTTATTTTCTGTCCGTCTTCCATGCTCTACTCCTACAGTGATAATTTACCATTAGCTACTTCATCAAGATAAGCAGCCATAAGATAAGAATGAATTGTTGCCGGTATTTCAATTCCAAGTGCCTCGAACTTAGGCAACATAGAAGCAATTGTAAATGTAATCTGGTTCTTATCAAGGAAGTAAGGTATTGTGTTAAACTCCTTTTCTCCTTTTATAACTTCGAGAACTACACGCATACCTGCCTGCTGTACATAGTCAGGTGTTTCCTGCTTAGCTTCATTTTCATCTGACATAAAATCATTAATGTGCATAGGTTTAAGGTCAATGTAACTGCATTTAATAAGTCTATACATAATATCCCAGTCTACACCCTTACGTTCACCCTGTACCTTATCAGGAAACTTTGCATAGTATTCAATATACATATTCAAGATAGACTTAATGAATTCAGCCATACCTGAAAGCTGTGCCTGGAATACAGTATCTCTTGTCTGGTCCAGTGCAACAACAGCTGCAGCTGAACGCATATTGTCCATGTTAAAACTAGACTGTGACATACCACTAAGCTCGTACATTGCAGTCTTATAGTTTTGTATTTCAGCTGAAAGCTGTGGATCAAGAGGTGTAGGGTTAATTACTGTTACGAGCGAATCAATAGGTCGTGTACTGTTCACATACAAACACTCACCTGTACCATTTGTAATTTCCTTCATAGCAAGATCAACCTGACTATCAAATACAGGTACAGGGCCTTTGTAGTTGCGGATAAGCTGCTGAATCTTAGCTGCAATCTTATTTATCTCACGCTGCTGTGGATAAAGCAAATCAAACAATGACGTAGTGGTTACACGACTAAAGCCTGTGTCCCATACAAATGTATCAACCAGTACATGGTCAAACGGATAACCTTTCTGAGGAAGTGTTCTATTATTAATAACACAGTATACCTGATGATCAGTACAGTTAATATACATCTTAAAATCGACTGTATGCTTAGATCCAATGGACTCTTTAAGTTCTTTAGCTATTGTTTCGTCAAGCCCATCAATATACGGGTCAAGCTCTGTTACCGGGAAAGCATAGTCACGATACAGCATCTGTTTAATCGCGTCTTTATTAAACTGACTTTCATAAATACCAATCTCAAAGTCTGAAGCTTTGCGAAGTCTATGTGTATAAGGATCCATAAATACATGTGAGTAACCTACTACAGCTGAGTTATGGAAAGCTTCCAGGGACTTACGGTTAAGCTTATCCTGCTTCATAAGCATACGGATAACACGCTCTGCTTCATCTTTATATACAAGATACTCAACAGACTGATCCTCAGATACAAGTGTTGGTACAAATGAGATAGTACCAATACGGCTTGTAATATGATCTACAATCTGTTTAAGATAATTGAAGTTAATACCTGTACCAGTATCAGCTCTTTCCTGATCCATTGTAGTGAATGGGATAGTATTATAAGAAGACTGTTCCCAACTTGCTTCTTTAAGTGACGGAAAAAGCTTGTTATAGAAAGCACATATCTTGAGATACTCACGTGTATATTTGTTTTCTATAATAGAATTAAGACGTTCAAAGTCACGGCTATGCTCTGGAGTATTACCCCATTCACTAGCTTTACCTTCACCTGGATAAAGTGAAGGTCGCCATAATCCTTGAATCTCATCTTTTACATATTCTACTGGTGGTGTTGGCATATCTACCTCGTACTATGTTCTCTTATAAATGCGTTTACAGCTGCCTCATCATCAAGATGATTGAAGATATCTGTATCATCGATACGACCATCATCTAACTGTAAATCTTTAGCTGTAATCTTAAGTCCTTCACCATTTGGAGATATTACAGTTAACTCTAATGATGAACCCAACATTTTAGCTGACTTCAGAAGAAGTGTAGAAAGAAAATCTACACTCCAACATTGTTTCTGAAGTAAGCGTAATGCTTTACGTCTTCTAGCCTGCTCATACTGTATATCAATAATCTTACGTATGAGGCTAGGCTCTTTTGGTTGTTTGTCCTTTCGTTTCATACTATCTCCACTTTACATCTTTAAGTGCATCGATAATATCGGCAATGTTTTCTGTAGCTTTATTGTATCTGTCCTCAGCTTCTTCATGCTTTGTATAAGGATGCGCACTGGCTGCATTGTCTTTCTCAATACGGTTGTAGATAGCTTCCTTAGCTGCAGTATCACCGGTCATATCAGCATCATGTAAGTCAGCCTGCATCTTTGCAACAGCTGCATTACCTGGATTATTTTCAGGTTTAGACTTAGCTTGAGACATTGTATGTCCTACAGCTTTAAGCTCATCTTTTTCCTGCTCTGAAAGCTCATCTGCATGTCCTGCACCAGCTGAAGACTTAGCTCCAACAAATGTAGTAGAACGACGTTTATCAGACTGATCTGTCTTAAAGGCTTCCTCACTTGAAGCAAGCGCGCTGTACTCATCTGGTGTTAAACCGAGTTCAAGCATTGCTGTCTTACCTGACTTATCCTTAAGAAGCTGTGACAATGTCAAAGGTTTCTTAAGGTTACGTATATCGTCTGCGGCTGATGCAAACTTAGGACTAAGTCCTGCAAACTTATCAAGCAGGTCAAGCATATAGCCATTCTTGTCTTTATCACCCAGTAACATGCGAGCATTGTCATTGACTTCAAGCTCTGCAAGACGTTTTGCAAGCTGAGTATCAAAGTCTGTTTCATCCCAGTCAGGGTGTAAATAATCATGCTTAATATCATTATAAGACCTACCTGTACGTTTTGCTTCCGCCTCCAGGTCAATCTTAGTATTCTTAAGATAGTCAACAGTTGCCCGTGCTTTCTCCATATCTGCACGAAGCATGTTAAGTACATCAAAATCAGCACCACTATTCTTAGCTGCAATAAGCTCATCCATAGTATCACTGTACTTCTGTTCTGCTTCTGCAAAAGCTTCAGGGTCTTCGTCAGCAAGTGATTTAAGGTCGTCGAGTGACTTACCACCAACCTGTTTATCTACAAGTGCATCACGCTCTTTCTTAGTGCTAAAGACATCACGTGCACTATTAAGCTTATTAAGCAGATCTTTAGCCTGTTCAATACCCGTAAGGCCTGTGTCACCAAAGTCACCAGTGTCAATCACTGTCTGTAAAGCCGGGATGTTCTCATTAATGAAGTCTCTAAACAATGAAGTAGCTGTATTACCATTTTCAAGAGCCTTCTTATACTTATTGAACTTCAACCAGGCATTTACAATAGGAACCTGTTTATCCTTGAATGAAGGGTGTACCCTTCCAAATATATCACCAAAGTCACCAGACTTCATAATATCTGCAATAGACATATCAGGATTAAGCTCTTTGAGCTTTCCAATCTTATTACTGAGTGACTGCGCCATTGAAGGGTCAATCAAACCTTTGTCAATGTTGATACCATTATCAGTATTAGGGTCAACACCACGTAAACCATACATAAGATTGATAATATCTTTTGCAAGACTATTTGCTTTTGTAAGACTGTCTTCGCCAAGATTGTTCTTAAGCTCAGCCTGCTGTAAACTGATAGGACTGCCATCAGCTACACGGTCAGAGAAGAAGTCCATAAGCTGCTCAGGTGAAGAGTTATTAAACATATTTGCTACATGCTTAAAGTAACTATCACTCCACTTGAAACCTGATTTATCTTTCTTATCTCTATCAGTTTCTGTTACAAAACCATTCTCATCCCGGTCTGTAATCTTATTAATACTTGGGTCCTGGAATACATAGCGGGTATCACCAGTAGTAAGAGCCTGGTCATATCTGCCAAGCCACTTATTGTTTCGTGATGCATCGTCAGTTGCATCCGAAGCTTTAGAATTAAGGTTTGTATGTTCAACATGTACTTTATTCTTAAGGTTATTGTCTGCAATAAACTTAAAGAAGTCACGTACATCATCGCTCTGAATAAGAGGTACTTCCTGCCAGTCAGGGTTATCTTTATCTTTACGTGAAAGTAATAACATATTCTGACTTACAGTGTTAGGGTTTGAATTAATCCAGAACTCTGCCTCTGGATGATCTGCAATGTACTTATTCCAATCATCAATTGTCATTTTACCTTTTGATGCGGCTTCTACAATTGCATTATATGCATCAGGATTGTCTTTAAGGAACTGCATATTGTTAAGAAGGTTACGTGTACGTGCACCACGCTCTGTACCTGTTGCAACAGCTTTATCAAATGTAGTACCACCATTCTGTGCAATACGCTTAGGATCTACTGACTTATTCTCCTGTAAACCTACGCTGTCATCAGACATAGCTTCCTTAAACTTCTCAAGGGCATTTGCTGCAGAGTTATACTCACGGCGCATTGTAGAAGTAATAGCCGCCATTTCACGGTTAGCCTTACTGAATGGCTCTGACATATATGTCTTATGCAGATTGTCAATAAGTGTCTTGCGATCCTCAGAACTTAAACCTTCAAAGATGCCACGTATATTCTTGTCTCTATTGACAAGTTTATTCATAGCTTCCTTAAATTTCATTCCGTCATTCTTACACTCTGCAAGTCTTCCAATAACCTGCAATGCAGGAACAATGTGTGCCTGATCATTTTTATAGTTAGCGAGAAGATTTACGTTTGTCTTAAGCTGCTTAATCAATCCCATCTTTTCAGCACGACTCATACCATCAGGCAACTTATAATAGAGTGCACTTAAACCTGACTGCGCTGTGCCTGCTGTAATAGGAGAGTTTTCATTGATACGCGATCTTTCTTCTGCAGCCTGTGCTTCGTTGTCAGGGATTGCTGCTGCACGTTCTGCTTCCAGTTTATCCTGAGCTTCCTTACTCTTAATCTTTGGAGCTGCTTCAGCCTTAGCTTTCTCCCAGTCCTCATTAGGATCTGTACCACTTTCAGAAGGTAAGAGATCATTAAATACATCAGCAATCTTAGTTGGTGTAGTTCCTGTTACAGTGGCACCATCTGGTCCATAACTAGGTACATCAACTGTATCTTCCCACTTAGTACCACTCGCATCCAACATATTTGCAAGTGTATTTTTAATGACTGTGGCGTCCATGCCTGCAGCTTTAAGACTTCCTACTAATGACTGGATTTCTGTCAGTGTCATATATACTCCTATTTTTCACCAAGAACGTTTACCAATGCATAACGCATAGCTGGCAACAAGTCCGGGTGATATACCTTATTATCTACTTCAGGGAGAACCTCCCCATTTGGTCCACGTTTAAGTACAGTCTTATCACACTCCTCTGCAGTCTTACCATCTTTAATTAACAAAAGACCTGCTGTACGTAAAAGGTCCTTAATCTTATCCTGCATGATTACTTTGTCTGTCTTGTGTGCATTCTGTATATTAAGACGAAGGTCCTGGTAACCTTCTTCAGTGAATCTTACATTTACATTCATATCATCTGTAAGATGCTGGTCATTATCATCTGCATCCCACAGAATACGTTTATTAGCCTCAAACGGACTCATGTTCTTAAAGAAATCAAGTGCTGTTCTCCAGGCCGATCTTACCTGGCCGCGTAAGTACTGCAACTGTGAAATAGTTCTATCCTTAATATCAAGACGATTGAACTTATCTTCCCAGAAGACATATCCTCTTCCTTCAGCTGCATCCCACGCAATACCAATCAATGTATCATTATCACCAACACCATAGTCAATTCCAAAGAGAACCATATCAACATGCATAGTAGGCATGTACTCTCTTGGATCGTAACAATGATACTCTGGGTAAAGTACAAGATCGTCATCATAAGCCCATTCACCGTTATATTCTCGTCGTGCAAATGGGGTATCCCAAGTAAGACCTTTTTCCTTAAGAATATTATCTACATACTCCTGGCGAGCTTCAACATCAACAGGATGCGGGTTATCACGCCAAGTCCATGTGAACTTCTCAACATCCCAATTGCGCCATGCATATTCACCAAATGTATGTTTAATTGACGGAGGTGTTCCTGCGCAAATAAATTTGTAATCATCGGCATAGTCCATCTGCATAGGCTGAAGTACCTGATCATAAAGATACTGAAGTAATTCACCTTTCAAATGGAAGAACTCATCTATTACAATTACTTTTGCAGAATTACCACGGATCTGGTCAGGGTCTTTAGTATTAGACAAACCTCGCACCAGGATACGGGAACCATTGTCAATTCTCTTCCAATTAAATCTCTTTCCTTTACTGTCTTTAAGATGACATGCTTCAATAATATCATTTGCTGCTTTATCAATAAGCCCTTCTGACAATTCCATTGTCTCACCAATATAGATACATGTGGTGTTAGGTCTACGCAATGCTTCAATTAAAAGGATTGCTACAAGTAAGTGTGTCTTACCTGCACGACGTGAACAACAAATAAGCTTTGTACCGTTACCTGAATTAAGTACTTCAAGCTGCTTTTCAAACAGTGTATGCACAATCATGTAGATATTATATGCATTATCATAATCAAGTGCATTCTGTTTAGACTCTGTAGGACGGCCATCAACACGATCAATAAGATAAATTGCAAGACGGCTATTGCCTCTTAAAGCCTGATGATACATATTACGGAGAAGTAAATCTTTCTTCTGCTCTCCATCTTTATATGCTGTAAAAGAAAGTTCCTGTACATAATCAAGCTGCTTCTGTGCCTGTGCTACACGTACCTCAATCATCTTAGCCTGATTCTTTGATACAGAGTATTCTTCCAGTTCACCAGTTTCAGGGTTCTCCATTTCAAGATAACCCTTAGCTGCTGCATTAGAAAGAAGATTCATCCAACTAGCCAGTTCATTCTCTGCTACACGAACTGCATACTCTGGATCCCTTTGTACATACTCAAGAACGGTGAGACCTAGCTCTGCTGCTAATTCATAAACAGTCTTGTCTTCAGGAAGAGGTAATGTATTACTTTTCTTAACATACACATCCTCAGCTTCCTGGTCAAACATCTTCTTAACAGATGCTGACAGTGACTGAGAGTCTGATACTTCTTCCTTTTCCTGTTGTTCTAATGCTTCAAGCTGGTCTTCCATGCTATCCTCTACAATACCTTAATATACACCAATCGTGATAATTGAGCTTTTACTTCCTGTACCTTATCAACAGGTACAACAATTCTCACAATCTGTGTTTCCTTCTTAACAGTCTTAGGCACAGCTGTTTTATTACTGTACCTTACAAACTTATTAATTGAAGGTGCTGAATAGTTCGGAATACTCTTCACAAACTCCAGTGCACCTTTCTTCGTTATCTTGCCATAAGAAGAAGTAATCTGAAGTAAAGCCTTCCTCGCTTCTTCTTCTGTTGGCTTATCAATGAAGATAACCGGAAACTTCTGGTTCAAGATATCCGGCTCAACTGCTGCAAGTTTCTGTAATGCTGCAATACGTCCATGTCCGTCGAGTACTTTATACCCGTCATTTGACGGCCATATTGCAAACGGCATCAATAGACCTTCTGCCTTCAATGACTGCCCAAGCTCATCAATTTCCTTATCTGTCCTCTTTTTAAGGTTACCCTGAAATGCTATCATCTCTGACAGCTTCAACGTATCCTTAAGCCCTTTACATTGTACGTCTATCATGGTTCCTCCAATACTATTTCATTATATAATAGGAAAGAGCTTTTGTAAATATACTAAATTAAAGGGACAAAATTAATTTTTCATATAATAGAAAGAACTTAAACTTTTCAAAAGACTGCTGGTTAATGAACAGGTACAACAGACTTATGTCACATGACTCAATGGTAGAGCTACGCCTACCACCTATAAGAAAGCAGATGTGGTCCACCAACAGGAACAGCCTATAGACACTTTTGGCTTGTTTCTGTGAATGTTATATATTTTTTAGTGTACGTTTTTTCTTACTCAGGTTTTAAAAAATAATTTCTGTTATCAAACTTATAAAATGAATAGTTTAAATTTTTATAACATTCATAATACCCCTTAAGTTTTTCTCCTTACAAGAGTCATGTGACAAGTAAAATGTATCGTGCCAGAACAGGTGTACTTGTTCCTCTGGTCTTGTAGCTGGTAACACGTGCCAGAGTGTTCTTGATCTTCATCCACAACTCGGGAGACGTGAACCTCGGCTCGTTTGTGTTCTGTATCACTGCTTCATATGCAGCGTGCTTGACTCTCCTACCTGAGGTATTTTCCAGGGCCACCGGTAAAAATTGTTTCTGGCTATGGACGGGTATTGGCTAGAGTCAAGTCACGTGTATAATAGAGCCTGTGTTTTGAAGTAATTCGAAACGAGCCGCTGGTCCTCAGGCCCTTGGTATATCCACCTAGGATCGCGGATAAGGTGCAGGGTGTCGTGCCAGGAGTCCCGCTAGAACCTACCCTGGGTTCTTGAACCATTCCTCATGGCCCTGTACGAATAAAATACCCGGCCCACTATTCATGGGCAACTACACAAGGAGGTAGAGCTATGAGTTCTACAACAACACTCAAGGTAAACGGCAAAGAGTATGCCGTACAGTTCAACAACAACAACCAGGTATCTGGAGTTGTTAAAGATGGTATCATGGTAGACGCAAGTCAGGACCCTCTGGTAAAGATCCTTCAGGACATGCCTCGTTTCAATGATGGTCAGAGTCACTCTAAGCCTCAGCCTAAGGTCAAGATCGGAGAACAGATCATCAAGCTTGGCAACCGCTACATGACCCTCGCAGAACGTGAGGAGGTCAAGAACTACACCAAGGATCATACAACAGGTGAAGGCAGAAGATCAGGTGGTGGTTCAGGCCATGACAAAGAGACATTCGACAAGCTCAATGCACTCATCCAGAAGTATGATGGCAACAAAGCTTTGACAAAGGCACAACAGGAAGAACTGCTTGGTGAGCTCAAAGAGATGCGCAAGTTCTACATGGGATGTCTCAGCAAAGATGATCTCTTGGCTATGCTCATGGGCTAAGTCGGAAGAGGAGAGAGTTTATCGACGTAGTTACAAGCTACGAAGGAGGTCATTATGCAGGATAAAGGCGAACTTGACTGGGCTTGCCTCAGACTCGAAGAAGCATTACAAAATGAACTCGGAGTAGAGCGGTATCTACTAAAAAAGAAACTCGAGAGATTGGCAAAGCTCGAGGAGGAGGAAAAGATTGCCTAGGATATTTCGATGTGGTCTCAAGTACGCAAGTATAGAGACTGGAAGATCTCTCAGCTATGTATGCATCGAGGGAGAAGGACACATCACCACTGCTAAGAATACAAGAACAGTTCAAGACTGCTTATGTACTCTTAATAAAGCTGCTGGTGGTAAGTGGAGGTGGATAGCATGAGTAAAGGCCGTGCTCATATAACTCTTGATGAGTTAGTGCGTGCGGCCCGACCTCAGGTCACCGCATGGAAGAAAGACGATCCCCGTAGATACGAGGGCCTGGAAGAATGCCGCAAGAACGTTACCAAATGTAACTGTGCGTACAAGCTCAAGTACTGTGTAAGGAGATAAGCATGCCAAAAGAAACTAAAGAACAGCTTTGTGACAAGATCATGAACAAGGTCTGTGTATTACAGGATTATCTTATGGAAAAACTTTGCGATGATGAGTATGAGGCAGTCAAACATATGTTAGATGGTATTTGGAATGCTGCTCATGCTATAAAAGAAGACTAATACATTTAGGAGGTGGGAAATGTATGAGAAGTTAATAACAATGCATGATGAATGCATTCAGAAAGCTGTTAAGACTAAAGATAATTTAGTAAAACAGTTCTTGGTTAGAGCCGCAGAAGGCTTTAAGATTAAAGCAATGGCATTAAAGCTTAAGGAGGTTTAATATGCCAGAGATTATGTACAGTGATATTGAAGTCACAGCAAAAGTTGTAATGGATCCACACACAATGGATAGAGCCCTTCATTCTATCGAAGAACTGCTTGATAGAACACACAGCAGAGAAGAACACGGTGCTCTTACTCGTTTGTGTGATGAGATGCATCAGGTTCTGTCTCGTCTTGCAGAGATGCATGTAATCTGAGGAGGTAGGCTATGGATCTTGTAATTAAGATTAGATGGAACTGTGGTACAGAGAGATACGTGACAGGCTTTGCAGGTCATGACTCTGTATCTTGGAATTCTGAAGAGCATGCATATGCTTTCTCAGATTATGATTTTGCTGCTAGCATCGTACGAGGATTGAACTTCAATCACTTGTCATGTGAGCTTGGTGGCTTTGCCTGTGTAGTTGCTGTAGATAAAGCAGAGGACTGTGTCAATCCTAGTCTTGAAGATGAAGAAGACAACGAAAGATACAGACTCGTGAAGCTGCAGGAACAGGTACGTAAGACAGCATAGGAGATTAAGATGTCAAAAGAAAATAAAGAAACAGCAGTAGTTGTATCAGGTGCTAAGATTAAAGAAGTACTTACAAATCCAGAAGCAGCTTTTAATATGTTAAAAGAGTTCTGTGAAGATGTGAATGCTCTTACAGTAAGAATGCATAATCTATATGAGCAGCATCCTGTTGAATTCGGTTTACTTGGTGTCCAGGTAGAAGTAATCGTAAGAAGCCAGGGCATAGATAAAGAGTTATTGCACCATGAGTTTGGATGTAAAGGTGACATCCATGAAATACTTAAACATCCTGTATCAAAGGAGGAGGAACAGAAAAATGAGCAAGCAAATGGCTAAAGGTTATCAGATTCTAAGAGAAAGAATAAACAAATGCAAGGAGGAACAGAATGGATAGTTTAACATTCACTATTAATCTTAAGGATCTTGATGCTTGTGACGGTGACTTCGATCAGTTGGTCAGTGACATCCAGGCATTTATAAACATATTACATCATGCGAGTCCTGATTATATAGAAGCAGGAAACATACTTCAGGAGCAGCTTGATGAACAGGTCAAGAAGCATAAAGAAGAAACAGATCCTCGTGAAATGTTTCGTAAGAAGCTTGATTCTGTAAGTCCTTTCGATGTCAATAATGATATAGCATCAGCAGGATTCTGGGAACACTACAATGATTTACGTGATACTATTGGCGGTACTCCAATGGTTGTTGCTTATGCTGCATATAAACTTGCAAAGTACATTGAAGAACAGAGCTTGTCTGCATATAAGAAGGAACATGATGCTGGTACTAGATGGGTCTGGGACTTTGTAAAATACTACGAAGAGAACTATAAGTTCTAAGGAGTAATAAATGAAAAAGACAATTAGTTTTGAAGTAAACATTCCTGATGATCTGCTAAGAGCATCAGATGAATTAATCCAGGATTGCTTTGACACAGCTATCACTGGTACAGTTAATGCAGTATTCTATGAGATGCAGGAACGTGTTGGTATTGAATCAGGTGATGAACCATTTGATTCAAATATAAATAGTATGGAAACAAATCTTGCAGAAGAATGTGAACGTGTATTCCACTGGCAATGTAATAACTGTGTTCCTGATACAGACAAGTGTATCATCAACTGGTGTGATAAAGAGTACGAAGAGAATCCACCAGACTGGTCAGACATCGTAAATGAAATCAAAGCCAAGTGTAAGATTGAAGACGCAGAATATGTAGCAGCAAAGATTGTCCGGGATTTTGGTTACAACCGCAAAGATGTATTAACTCCTAATCCTAAGACGGAGTACAGGATGTTTAAAGACCTGTATGAAGAGCTTGATGATTTGTGTCAGGGCGAAGACTGCAAGAATGGTTGTCAGTTATATCAGGAACCTGATGGAACATACTACTTCCAGATCACTGGTCAGTGCTTCTCTGATAAACGTACTGATAAGATTGTTGGTTGTGATACCGTAAAAGTATACTTTAAAGAATATAAATGGGAGGATAATTAATGGATGCATTAAAGGATAGCACACTTCGTGCATTGGAAGTTGTGATTAATGATGCAGAAGACTTAAGCGATGTTCGTATTACACAGGATCTCGGTAAAGAAATCCTGGTAATCGAAGCAAAGACATGTGGGTTCAAGACTACAATGAGATGTGCTATGAATTCGGTGGGTGCTACAATCCGTCAGGTCTGTATGCACATAAACAAAAGAACTTTATTCAATTACGAGGAGGACTACACAATTGGCGGTTAGTTACTTACCAAAGACAATTACAAAAGACGTACTGTTTAAAAGAGCACGGGAAAGGTTCCAGGAGTTGTGTCAGATATATGCTGATCCTACTAAGACGGCTCAGTGGATGTATGAAGATATGTCCTGCTCATGTTATTGTGGATGTCCTGCTGATGATTTCCCTGATGATGTCAAAGCTGAACAGGATTCTATTATCAGATACCAGTATAAAGATGGTGGTTGTTTCTTTATTATTGATGGTATTGAAGTAGAAGTATTAGATCTTCGTAGCATGCGTGAGTCATCACGTATGAACAAAGAAACTTATGCAGATGTATGTGTACCAGTTATATCTTATACAGATCCTGATGGCATATATATGTACCATATTATTCCTAATGCCTGGTTGTATGGTTCTACATCAAGTGAGTTTGATGAAAGACAGGAAGTACATCCAGAGTTTATCAATGCCGCTCGGGAGTATATTAACGAGCATAGCATAACAAAAGAAATGCAGGAGGTACAAGTTTAATGACAACACCAGAAGACATTGAATCAATGATGGATGATGCTGACTCAGCATTCTTTATGGGTGGCTGCGCAAGTCAGGAAGATTATGATGATGCTATGGGAATGTTCGACGGTCCTGATCTTGATGACTGTTATGATGATTACTAAGGAGGTAGTCATGGTTACATTAGTTTTCGTTGCAGGATTCTGGTTACTGTTTTATAAAGACAGACTCTTTATCAAAACCAAGTCACTGGAATACGCAAGCAAAATGTATGAGGCCTGGTCATGAGCTCAAAGAGTATTACAATACGTCAGGTTTGTAAGCATATCAACAACCTGATGCCAAGGCACTATTGCTGGTGGTGTAAAGAACTCTTTGAAGAAGGAGAGGTAAGACACTACAAGTCTGGTTGGTTGTGTGATAGGTGTAAAGCTTATCTTGAATCACAGTCCGGTAATAAGGAGATGCCAGATGCAGGCTGAAGAGATTAAAGCATACAATGATGTTAACTGGAAAAAGTTAATAGCTGAATGGGATGAAGAAACTGTATCTGATATGATGTGCTGCGCAGAGATTAGTCCTACTGAAGAGTCCAGCTTCACACAGAATTATGGCATAGGTATTAAGGTTAGACCTTATACCTGTACAGTATTCTTCAATGACACGAGCATGTTAACTTTTGATTTCGCAAACAGAAACCGTTTACGAAATAAAATAAAACTAATTCAGAAAGACTTTGACAATATAGTCGGGAGTATTATATGTCTGAAAAGAAACATTGGTTAGGTGAAATACCTAAGGCTTGCCAGATATGTGGGCTACCTATCAAAGAAAAGTTTATTGATGGTGCAACTCGCTATGGTCCTTGGGCAATCCTGTGTCCTTCATGTCATAGAGATATAGGCAGAGGACTTGGTACTGGACGTGGACAGGAATACACTTACAATCCTGAAACTAAACACTGGGAGAAAACAAATGGCTAAGAAGTACAAGGTAATTGTTGAAGAAACTCTTGAACGTACTGTTGAAGTAGAAGCTGAGTCACCTGATGAAGCTGAAGCAATAGTACAGAAGATGTATGACAACTCTGAGATCGTATTATCTGCTGATGATTTCTATGGCGTAGAGATCTATGAAAGCGAGGAGGTAAAAAATGCCAGCGAAGAAGAAGGGTGATGATAAACCCTGGACAAAGAAAGAACTCTCACTCCGTGTAGGATATGTAGAGTTAGCAAAAGCTGTTGTAGAACAGTGGAAGAAAGATGGTGAACCCGAAGCAGAGTTAATACCATTCTGGATTGGATTGATTAAAGAGGAGCAGGCAAAATGATTGAGAAAGCTTGGACACCTGAGGCATGCCCATTGCAGGTTGGATCTGTTGTACATAATAATTATAACAATACAGATTATGCTATTCTAGCTCGGCGTTTACATGGTGACTTACCTACTGAAGCTATATTCGGTATAGTATATGATAACGACGGTCATATACATTGGTTATCTGGTGAGGTACTTGCTAACGGTGCATGGGGATACTATCCTAATTGGCCGGATACTTCTGTGACTGCACCTTGTTACTATGAAGCAGAGGAACCTGGTATGTCTGATACTGAATTTATTCAGGCTGTGTTTGATACAGCAAAGAAACTTCCAGGTGCAAGCAAGCTGTTCACAATATCTGACCGTGGTTTGTCTACCTGGGATGATGATGTTTATGCTGTTATCCAGGGTAATGCTCTCTCAATACTTGAAGAGCTTAAGAAATGTGTGGAGGAAAAAGCATGAACAGTAATGAATTAAATAAAGCTGTAATGAAAATTATACAGCAGGAAATCGAACCTATGGTTACTGAGTACATGCAGCAGCACCCGGAATACTTTCATCCATGTGTATCAGGAAATGGTTTTATCTGCAGTCATAACATTACGTTATCTTTCCAGCCAGATACATTAAGTGATGTAGCAAATATTAAACCTACAATATTTATTGAGCTTGGTAATATGAATCTTGGACACAAGCTTGCTTGCTATGATCATCATCCTAAAGATCTTGTGTCAACATTTATAATTGATGGTAACTATGTAGTTGAAAAGGAGATACCAAATGTATAGTACAGAGCATGCATTCAGTGTAGCTTTCTGTTCCAAGCTTAAGAAGGCTGGCATGCTTGTTACTCGTATTGAATCTCACGGTACAGGTAACGGTATACCAGATATGTTTGTTGTTGGTACAGGATGGGATTGCTGGGTTGAACTTAAGAACATGCCAGACAAATCTATCTACAGCAAAGTACTTACAGTTCCATGGAGACCAGGTCAGGTAGCATGGATGTTCCAGTACTTCAATACAATACGTATACGTAGTTGTCTTACGATTGTAGCATGCTGTGATGGTGTAATCATTATACCTATGATACATACATTTAAAGAACGTAAGGTATATAACCCTACTGGTATTACCTGGAAAGACTGGAGTAAGATAAATGTTAGGCGTGTGATACAGGCAATGTCAGCATATATCCGTGGAACAAATTATCTTGATGCAGTAAACAAACTCTGTGGTATGTTCTATACAGGTATGGATTATGATCCTGAATGTTTATGGAATCCGGATTTACTTGACAAGCAGTGTGATTATAAAATATTCAATAGTCAGAAGCTTGATGTTATCATGACCATGGAATTTACAGCAATGAATAATAAGGAGGCTTGATGAGTGGATAAAGAATTCATGCTGCAAAGAATAGCAGAGAGACTGAAAGTCCTGGAGCAGTGGTACAGGAATGCTGTGAACCAAAAGGATCGTGATGGTAATCCCTGTACACCTGGAGCAGCAAAAGAAATACGAACACACACTCTTCGGGATAAAAGGATATTGATTCTTCTTCAGTGTATTCTTTATCAGTGCAGCAATAAAATCTGGATTGATGATGAAGAAGCTGAAGCAGGTTTCGATAGGTTAATAGAACCAGTACACCGCAGAAAGTAACGGTGTAACTGTCAAGCGGAATTATGAATGTTATAAAAATAATCTTTTAATTTTAATAAGTTTAAGTTTTAGAAAAAACTTTCTATAATTAAATTGAAAAATGATTATTGAAAATAAAAATATAACATTCATAATTAAGGAGTAAAGACCCATGCAGTTTCCTGTTGCTTTAGAAAACAGTCGCGCGGAACAATACCTTGGATCAGTTGTACAGTTAAATGACAATGCATTCTCGATCTTGTTGCGTGTTTATAATGATGGATTCTACACATCACTTGGATTTGCTAAGGAAGTATATGTTCCTGTGCAGCCGTTGAAAGTGGATGTAGTAAATAAAGCTGAAGGTAAACTTGGTATCTATATTATTTATAATGCAGCAGCAGCACCGGTGTTACCGGTAAATCTGTATGATATTACAGTACACAAGGTTAGCATTAATAGTATAGATAACAAGATGTATATGACGGAAGAAACTTTCGATCTCAGTGATGTAGATTGGGAAGCTGTCAATCAGTTGCGTAAACAGGACAGACCAAACGATGAACCTGTTTACTTATTATCAGACGGAACCAGAACAAAGTTCATAGGTATCCGGTTTTAATTTCAATTGAAAATATAAAATTGAATTAAAACTTATTATAATAAACACAGTTTATTTTGATGGTTCAAAGTAAGATGTAACCAGAACAGATACTCGTTGAGTACAGGTTACGGTATGCGACGAACCATGGAGGAACAAACACTATGTCTAACGAAGTAAAGGCAAACACAAAACCAACAGCTGCAGATGCAGCAAAGCTCGAAGAGCAGAAGAAAGCTAAGTCAGAAGCTTCAAAGCGCTGGAAGGAAAAGAAACAGCAGCAGGCAGCTGAACGCGTTGAGTCAGCTAAAGCAATGATCGGACGTCTTGAAAAGTCTGGTATCTTTGCAAAGCTTGATCCAGTTGATCAGGCATTCCTTAAAGGACTTGCAGAACCAAAGTCAGCAGCAGCTTCAGGAAACACTGGACTCTTCGCTGTTATCTTCCCTAATGCAAAGGTTGGTGATTCAATTACTCTCGATGAAGTGTTCGCTAAGACACTTAAAGGTAAGAGCAACCTCGACCACTACGTTAAGAAGTGGGCAGAGAAAGGAATCATTGTTGAGTACAAGGAAAACAAAGCAGACATTCGTAAGTCTACTTACAGCATCGTAAAGATGTAATCCCGCGACCGTATTTGATCCAGAGGACGTGTACTTTAATTAGTGCACGTCCTTTTTTATTGGAGGAATTATGAGTAAGCTTACAGTTGAAACAGAGTTTGATAAAGCAGTTACTGCAGTAGCAACTTCTCTGGCAGACTGCGAGTTAAAAAAGAAGTATGGTACGTGTAAAGAATCTGATTGTGCAGCGTGTGACATGAAAAAATATCAGGAGAACTGTATGAATGGCTTTGCTGATATGGATAAGATCAGGGTATACAATATTGTATCCCGTGATCTTGCAAGACGTGATCCACCTGAACAAGAAAGATTAACAGGTAAAGCAGCGAGGTTAGCTATAATGAAATACGATATAAAAGAAACTGTCATACCTATTATTGGTATATTAATAATTGTTATAGCTTTATTGTTAATTGGTTTTACACCGGTACTTGCAGCATTGCATGGTCAGTCATTAAATGATTATGACTATACAAGATATGCGTTACCAGGTGAAGCTGGCTATGCAGGTTTATATCGTAAGCATATATTAGATACACTTGATAAGACATATAAGTATGCAACAGATATAAATAAAGATGGGTTCATTAACTGTGTAGATTATTCTGTTATCTTTAAGAGGTTATGGGATAAGCAGTATGATAGCAGGAACTGCGAGATTGTACGTAATAAGAGTAGCACAATGAACCATCTGTTCATACGTGTGAGACAGAATAGTAATACACAGTGGGAATGTATAGAACCACAGGCAGCTCGTAAAGATATAACAAAATATTTTATGGAAGATTTCTGGTCAGCGGCAGAATATAACCCGCTGTATAATTTCTATGGAGAAACGGACAGATGGTTAGAGGAGGATAAACATGGGAACTAAGACACAGAATACCAGATACCACGAGCCTTATACTAATCTAGCCTATGCTATTGTGGCATCAGGTATAAAGTGTCATGACGTTCGGTTTCTGGAATCAGATTGGTGCGAGCTCCTTAGGGAGATGTGCCGACTTGATGATCAGATGTATGGGGATAGAAACATTGGGGTCAGAGGTAAAGCTAAAGCCTCCTGTCCCCATATAGAGGTGGAGGCAGACTAATGACACATGTGATTGATACGAGGTATCGTCCTTGTCCTAAGTGTACTTACCCTTTACGTAAGTGGTTAGACTTAGATGGCTTGCATGTTATTACTGCATGTACTAACAAAGCATGTGACTACAGTAGAACACGAAAGGTTAAGCAGAAGAAATGAATACTAAAGTTTATACACGTATTGCAAAGCATCCTTGGAGATGCAGTAAGTGTGGTACTTTAATTAATAAAGGACAGAGATATAAAGACGTAGAGACTAAGACATATTTCTTTACAGCTATGGGAACTAAGGGTGTTAATATCAGTCATGAGCGTTCTTGTATCTGCTGCTCCCGTACTAAACTGGTTTACCCAGAGATCATGGCAACATCAGATGGTATTAAAGAACGTGTACTTGGTGTTGTGATGAAGGAACCAGGTAATCCACAGTTCCTTACACAGGACTGGTGTGATAGTAAGTATCACTTTAGATCTGTGATGCTTGACTATAATGGCAATGCACATTATGCAGTGGAGGAAGTATGGTAAAACCAATAACAACTAAAAAGGAGTTAAAAGATTTTCAGGATTATCTTGCAGCACCTAAGCATCTCAGCCTGTCAGACTTTTATAAGACAGGTTATTCTACAACAAAGCAGGAAATCTGGAATGGTATTATGAAAGAATGTGCAAATAACAAAGGTACACATCTTACAGTAATACGTGCCAGTACTAAATGGTTTGTAACAGGTTACATGATCTGTGCATCAGATACAGAGTGGTACTTTGTATGTCACAGACCTTCATTCCGCTGTGAGTATAAACTTACTGCAGAACAGATTGAAGAAGCAAGAGAGGTAATTAATGGAAGAAATTAAAACTGTAATCAAAGAAAGAATGCTTGAGAGACTTAAGAATATTTTCTCAGCAATTGCTATCTGTCTCAGTTATGATCATGACAGTTACTTTGTAGCAGGTAACAGCTGCAATGCTGTAGTACCACATGACTTTGACATTTATCCGTGGGGTAAATCATTTGATTTTAAAGGAATCAAATCACGTGTTGAATCTGTAGGTGGTTACGTGATAATTGAAACACGTAATGCTCTGACTGTAAACATTAATGGTAAGGTTATTCAGTTCTGTAACTACAGAAAGTCTAACTTAGTCGAGCTCATTGAATCGTTTGACTTTGCACATATCCAGATTGGTGTGACTGTAGATATTGAGTGGAGACCTGGTGGTGAGAATGGTCCTGATGACAGAGGTGGCTATGAGTCCTCACGTGTTACATGCGTTGAATATACAGAAGACTGGGTTCAGGCACACTTGCTTGAAACAACCTGGTATACAGGATCTGATTATCCATTGTCGTCACTGCTCAGAACAACAAAGTACTTTCAGCGTGGAGCTTATGCAAAGAAGCATGAGTACAAGAAAGACATTCTTAATATCTTGAATGATATTATCAGCCGCGGATATAAAGATTATCAGGACTACAAAGATCAGTTAGCAGCTATTGATCTTTTACTTCTTGAACCTGAAGAGAAGGAAGCAGCTTGGAATTTATTCCTGACATGTGGTAGTCACGGTCTTGTAAAGACATTCACAGCAAATGAGCTGGAGGAGGAGGATGACGATGACTGATAACTATGGCTTCGAAGTATGGGAACCAGAGGATGAAGAGGACGTACCTTTATGGGAGGAGTTTAAGAAGTATGCAGCAAAACCAGATGATGAGACTTCCGAATCAGGAAGTCCAGAGAATACAGAACAGGCAGCGGATGACAAGCCGGTCGTGTGTACCCCGAAAAAAACAAGAGTCAAACGTAACATCGCGAAACCTGTTACCGTTCGCTATGATAGTACACGTCCTCATCTCGAGCCTTATGCACATCAGATCGAAGCATTTGAAAAGTTCAAAGACGCAGAGGACATAGAGCTGTTCTTTGAAATGGGATGTGGTAAATCTTTTACTACTCTTTATATCGCACAGTATAAATTTCTTAAGGGTTTGATCAAAGGTATACTTGTCATTGCACCAAACGATGTACATAAACAATGGTATGATGAACTGGTCAATGGTGTTGATGTAAATCATGATGGTGTAATGTGGCAGGAGCTTACCATAGATTTCGAAGCACAGTGTATAGGAGGACGTGGTGGCCAGAAAGAAATGTATGAGTTCGATACTGATGACTTATTTAAGTTTGTGTCTGTTAATGTTGATACGTTTAGTCAGCCACACAAATGGGAAGAGGTTGTTGCTTGGGCTAATTCTAATAATTATATGATTGCTGTTGATGAAGCAACATCAATTAAGAATCCGAGCAGTAAACGTTCGCAGCGTATACTGTATGAGTTTAACAATGTACAGCGTAGAGGTAAAGCAGTCATTGCATCTGTAAAGAAATGTCCATATCGTGCGGTGCTTACAGGTACACCTGTAACCAATGGTCCTATGGATCTTTGGGCTATCACTGAGTTCGTGCATCCTAACTTCTTTGGTAGAAACTATTACTCATTCAAAGCACACTATGGTATGTTTACACGTCTGACTGTTGAGACAGCAGCTGGTGCGCGTGATATCGATGTACTACTTACTGAAAGTACCTGGCAAGGTATTAAGAACTGTAAGTGCTATGATGAAGCACGTAAGGTATTCGGTTGTACTGAAGATACTTATATGACTATTATGCATCAAGATAAGTTCTTGGGCCCATATAAACATGCTGATGAACTTAAGAGGTTGCTTGAACCAATTGCAATGTTCCGTAAGCTTACTGACTGTGTGGACATGCCACCAGTTAAATATGTTATGCGTAATGTAGGTATGTCAGATACACAGAAAGCAGTATATAATTCTATGAAGAAAGATCTCCTTGCACAGTATGGTGCTTACACAGCGACAGCAAGAAATAAACTTGTAGTCAACTTACGTTTGCAGCAGATCTCTTCTGGATTTATCATGGGACAGAAAGCAATAGACGAGACGGACTTTGAAGGATTACTTGATGAAGATGCTAACCTTAATTACTTTGACTTGTCACCAAGTGAAGTAGTATGGTTAGGAGATTCAAATCCTAAGCTCGATGCACTTATGCATGATGTAGCAGAAGTAGATAAACCATTACTTATTCTTACACGTTACTCCGCTGAAGCTGCAAGAATATATGAGCTGTGTGAGAAAGCCGGTTATCGTACAGGATTGTTTACTGGTTGGAAAGTAATTGGTGGTGTAGATGAATTCAAAGCAGGTAACCTTGATATCTTAGTAGCTAACAGTACCAAGGTACACAGAGGGTTTAACCTGCAGATTGCACATACAACACTTTACTATTCTAATACATTTAGTATGGAGATCAGGCAGCAGTCAGAGTTCAGAACATTCCGTATGGGACAGAAGCATCCGTGCTTGTATATAGATTATACAGCAGCAGAAGTTGATGAGACTATCAACAGATCCCTGGCGATGAAGAAGAATCTGCTTGACTATATCCGTGAAAAGAATATTGAAGAGGTGGTATAATGAGCCGGTTATTTAAAGATGATAGCGATTATTCAAATCCTATCAGTATTAAAGGTAAGAGTTCTTGGGAAGACAATTCTCCTACAGAATCAGAAGTAGAATGTTTTTCACAAGATGCAAAAGATAAAGTAACTAAACAGTTGAAGAGAGCACTTGCTGCATTAGACACAGCAGTACAGAAGTGGTACGATGCAAATGCACCTGAGAATGGCGAGCATTACGCTGCATGTCACATACGTAGTTATCCTGGCACTTCGGTGCATATATCTGATATAACATTATGTACTGCACCAGGTGACTACATAACTATTAAATCATTAAAGGATAGGAGGATTAATTAATGATTACAGTTAAATCGTGTAGGTATCCTGCAGTATGTAATGGCTGTGGTGGTAAAGCAAACTTCTTTATTAAATCTGCTGTGTTTACAATGTTCCTATGTGAAGATTGTATGAAGCAGCATATACGAGACTGTTCAAAGCTATTACAGCCTAAGCATGAATGTTCTCCACAGATGATAGCTGAAGCTGATTGTGAAGGAGACATTGCCAAGTGTGGTGATGCCTGTCATAAAAAGAAGAAGGAGACTTGGATAGATTATGAAGTTTGATCCCGCTTATGCAAACAGTTCAGGATACTTTAAAGACCCTGGTACTGGTGAAGATCTGTCAGTAGACATGGAAAGATCTGTACAGTGTGAACTTAGAGATGGTAAGTTCATCTGGCCGCAGGTTACTGTGTCTACAGGAGAATCAGTAAAGATTGTTTACAAATACTTTACTGATGAAGAGAAGCAGTTATATAAAGAGTATCGTGGCAGAGGATCTGGTTCTTCTACACCGCGTATTCCTAGACAGTCTAAGAAGAAGGGTGAACCACACCTTGATCCAACTACTGGTGAGGTAGTATATGATGAACCTGAAGAATCAACACCAGCTTCAGTAATATCACATAAAAAAGAAGTGCAGTCAGATCAAGCTAATACAGAAGTAGAGTTCATTGAAGGTGGTACTGAGTCATCGCCAGCTACACAGGAACTCATCGCTTCTTGTGACCGTATACTTGGCTGCACCTTCATTGCAGGTATGACTTATGCATTACTTGTTAAAGATAATAATCCACGTAAGATATATCATGTGCCACGTGCATTAATTAAAGAAGAAGACATGAGGAGATTAAGCTAATGACTAATAAAGAAAAGCAGCAGTTTAGACGCTCAACTGTCTGGTCACGTTTTAGACAGAAACTAAGACTCATGTTTGATAAGAAAGATTATCTTACTGATGAGCCGTTACTCCGTGACTGGAACCTGCATCATCTGGATATGAATGATAAACATTATACTGATCTCTCTAACACAGGAAAATTTATTCCTGTGAACAGGGAAACACATAAGTTTATTCACTGGCTGTTCAGATATTACAGACATGATAAAGACGTAATGCGCAGACTTAAGTTTATTATGGACATGATGTTGCTATATAATCCGCCGCGTAAACGTCATGTAGTAAGGGAGGATGACTGATGTTAGCTGATAATCTTTATATTCATAATAAGACTGGTAATGTATACGCTGTTATACAGACTGACATGATAGAGTGTACTAACGGTCGTGAAGAGAAAAAGTATGTGGCTTACTGTAATATGTCAGGACAGATCTTCTGCCGGGAGCAGGAAGAGTTTTACCAGAAGTTTACAAAATATGAATGTCATAATTAACTTTCAATTGAAATAATTTAATTGATAATTTTTATGATATTATTATAAATTATGACTGATGAACAGAAAAAACAGTTACGTGAAGGTGTTGATAAGATAGCAGATAGTATGTACGATGCTATGCTGCAGTCTTATGAGATGGTTGAGAAAGACATGCCAGCTGCCCTTACTGAAGAGCAGAAGCAACAGATCTTTACTTCAATATTCCAAACCTGTTTTGATACACAGACACAGCTGCTTCAGAAGACAGTAGCTGAAACAAAGCAGAAAGTACAGGACCAAGATCTTGTATTAAAAATGTCTAAGGAGATACATAATGCCAGAAACAAACAGCACTGACGATCTCTCTTATCTTGAAGTAGACAAGCAGGATAAGAAAGTTCTTAAGAACCTGTCTAAGTTAGGCGAGCATCTTATAGAATTACGTAAGAACATGCTGGCTAAAGAAGCAGAGTATGAACAGTCAAAGAAAGAGTATGAACACTTTGCCAATGTAATTTTACCACAGGAGATGTTCAGCGTAGGTCTTACTAGCATGACTCTTGCTAACGGTGGTCAGATAAATGTACTACATAAATATTATGTGCAGCCTAATAAAAACGATGATGATCGTAGAGTCATGTCCGACTGGCTTCGTAAGAATCAGGGTGAGCATCTTATCAAATCAGTTGCTAATGTAGCGGGTGCTGATATTGATAAGCTTAAGAAGGGTGGGATACCATTTACAGAGAAGAATGACATAAATACTAATTCGCTTAAAGCATTCTTGATGGATGGGCTTGGTCTTAAAGGTGGTGTACAGAAGTTTACTGTAGATGATATTCCTGCATGTATTCATTTCCAGGAAGTATCATATGCAGAACTGTCTATACCAGAAGGAGGTAATTAATGAATAGAGATGAAGAGAATCTCAAAGAAGCAACGGTATCTGTTAGCACAAATATTGATGTAGCATTTCACTTTAAGTCAGGCGGACACGGAACATATTCTATGGGATTTACATTCAGTGAAGTTCCAGTGTCTGCTTCAGACAGAGCAATAGAGTCATCTGTTATAGATGAGATTGAGAACATCTATAGCAAGAGGCAGACTATTCGTGCAGCTGACCCTGATAAAAAGACATGCATCTTTGATGCAGAAGACATCGGCTTTATTACAATCGAAAAAGTACAGATAACAAGAGGAGATAAGAATGAGTAGCAGAGCAGGTAAAATAGCAAAGCAGGTTAAACCAGAAGTTTACAACGGACCAGTGAAAACCGCTGTATATCGTATTGACATCGGTGTCTTCAGTAAAGAAGATCCTTCAGTTGTTGAGCAGCGTTCAGTAACTATTGAAGTGTCTGGTATCCCGAAGAACATTCCTCATGAGGATTACGACAAGCTCGCAACACATACAGCCCAGACTACATTTTGTAATGTAATCAATCAGCGGGCATTCCTGGAAACATACAAGCTTGGTGAGACAGCTAAGACTTGTGTACCAGAGTTCTTGAACCTGTTCGGATATGTAAATAAAATATCCATATTGCAGGTTGTTTGGCTGGAAGAAAAAGATACAGAAAACTAAACTATAAGGAAGTCGACATGACTGAGCAAGAGCTTCATGATAATGTTTATGGAATAACATATCAGTCAGCAGAACAACAGATGCAGATACTTGGTGGTGAGATACAAATGCGTGAGGGACAGGGATTCCAGGACGCAAAGCAAACTGCTGAATGGGCACACGACCACCAGTTAGATAAGCTGTTGTTTAGTAATATGTCGCATAAGTTTTTCTGCGTATCACATAAAGGAGAAGTAATTACCGTGCAGTCTTTCATAGATTACTATGGTAATCTTCTCTTTTATGAAGAACGTAATGGTAATAAACTTACGCGAAAAACATGGGTACCAAAAGGATATGAGTATTATAATAAAGCATACATTGCTGCTGAGCAGTCAAATGGCATTCATCGTCCTCTTTATTATAGGGATTATACAGTGCCGTCAGGCTATTACAATGTTGAAAGAGATGCGTTCAATGTTGCAAAACCATTCCCGGTTTTCGCAAAAGAAACTGGAAGAGATACTTCACACTTGTACACATATATTGAGCACATTGCTGGCGAGTGTTATATGTGGCTGCTTGCTTGGCTTCGTGCTAAGTTGCTTTATCCTACTGTAAAAACACAAGTAGTACCAATCATTGTGTCTCGTGCACAAGGATCTGGTAAGACAACATTTGCGGAGGTTATATGCAAGGGTCTGTTTGGAAAAGACAACGTCATCGTTTCAGATCAATACGATTCAACTGCAAGATTCAACGCGGATTATGCAGATGCTCTTATTGTATGTCAAGAAGAGAAAGAATTGGAAGACCGCCGAAATCCTGCTGGTGCCCTGAAATCAAGGGCCACTGCAACGACTATACGCAAGGAGTTAAAGGGTGTAGATCCTATTTACCAAGAGTCTTACACGGATTTTATAATGACGACAAACAAAGATGTACCAATCAAGTTCGATGGCCGTGAGGATCAACGAAGGTTTATGATTATGGAAGCAGATGAGCATTTCACAAGAAAGGAATCAGAGCTAGCAGATGAGGTATTCACAAAGCTGTATGGTTATGATGCAGAGTATCATCAAGTAGGTACACCATTCCAGGAAGATGCAGATTTGATTGCTCAGTTTAAGCATGAGCTCTTTACGAGAGCGGACATAGCCGCGGTAAAATTAAGACAGTTTCCTAAGACTGCAGCTTACAACCGTTGTTTTACTTTACCACGTACATCAGAGAATACGGAAATCGAAAGTATTATGCGTGCTATAGCACCATTTATTAAAGCAACATTACTACAGAATAAAGTAGTCGTAGAGCTTGATGATGAGAAGCTTAGTAACATAATTAACTTTCCTGGTGCTATGCAGTTTGTACCGCCATTCAAAGAGCATTCGAAGTTTGTTGCACTATGCAGACCACTTGTATTCTATGAAGCAACAACCAATAAACCATTCACACATTCAGTTGTTGAACGTACAATATATGACTGTGGACCGTGGTTAATAGCAGAGTATGGCTTAGCAATTGTTCCTGATATGGAACCATTGTTAGGTGGCTTTACTAATGTTCAAGGTAGATATAGAACTGCTCCAGCTGCAAAGTTTTGCCTTGTAGAAGATTCACGTAAGAATCCTATAGGTAAGATTGAAACTCAAACTGTATTACCGGAACATACACCAGAAAGAACGGGTGAAAGATTAAGGGTAGATAGAAACTTTAGAGTTAACGCTGAAGGATGCTTTGAGACTGTTAATGAAATGAAGCCTGGCACTATGGATCTTAAAGATAAGTCACAGCATGTACAGTACATGGATACGTTCTTGTTAGAATCAGATACACCATCAGCAATACAAAAGCGACAAGAAGAAATCAATGCACAAGAGTATGTTGATAAATATGGCGAGGGTGCAACAATAAAAGCACAAGACCTTTATAAGGAACGGTTAAAGACATCTTATACAGAAAGTATGAAGTTGTTCAATAAGGGTGTAGTTGCTAGAATTGTGTACTCAGGTGCTAAGTCATATCATTTATTGATACGTGTAGCAGATGCACCAGTAACTATTGATGAGTATAAATGGTTGCATGCTTATCTATGTACTACTGTAAGTGACGTATTAATCTTTGATGAATCTACAGCAGACCCTGCAAGACTTACCCGTTCACCTTTAACTATGCCACGTGTAACAGCTGCATATAATTTACTTGTTGAAGGTGAACAGAAACTTGTAGCTGAAGACTGGAGACATATTTATACAATAGACTGGAGGCCATTGTATGAGCAGTGGAAGAACAGACCACTTTCAGAACTTGAAAAGCGACATGGAAAACCGCTGTACCCGACACGACAAGAATATCAGAAAGCAGCAGGCGACATCATTACTGGACGCTTCTGGTCGGCTAAAGAGTACGACGGTGATAGACAAAGACTCTTCTTCCCGACGTATCGTTTACTCAGGGTACTTGGGTATAGTCATGATGATATTTGGAATGATATGATTCCATCAGGTCTTCTTGGCTATAAGAAACGTAATGAGGTTGGCTACTGGAAGTCTAGAGCTAATTCACAATTAATCAAACAGATGGATTCTGAAATTGATGAATATAATGAACAGTGGGAGAATAAAGAATGAGTGATCCTATAAAGTATGATGACCCTATATGGGAGTATACTCTTGCAACTAAACTGCATGATTACATTGGGCCTGCTAGAAGGTTCTGGGAAACTATTGAAGATATCTTTGTAAGTGGTACTGGTGTGTATCCTATTACAGGTGATGATGTTCCACCAGGTATGATGTATCGTGTAACTAATACACCTGTTAGATCGCCTATTAAGCATGTACAAATATTTCCTTTTGTTCCTGTGTCATATCTTAATATAACAGGTGTAGCTGGTGGTGTGAATCGTATGGTAAGTAGAGTGTGTGCAGATGGACAATTCACTATTGAAGAGTTCACCATTATTGAAAAATCAAATTTACCATCTACATATCATCAAGGACAGTTTATTGCATTTGTTCCTACTGAAGTATTAAATGGTGCAAGAACCTTAGGTAAATGGATATATTGTACAATACCAGAGATGATGAGTATTGCACAAGGTATTATACCTAAAACACTTGAAGCGAAAATGTTGAAACAACTGTAAACATTTTCAATTGAAATCAGTATATTTACTGTTAGTACAGTATAATATAACTATAAATTATTTTAAGGAGGTAGCTATATGCCAGCTACTAAATCAACCCCACGCGCTGGGGCATCGGAACTTATGACAGAAGACATGAGCTTTTTGGACGGTATGGAAGGACAGGGATTGGATTCAATCACTTCCAAAGAACAGGCCGTTGGTTACCTGAGCATGGTACAGCCAGAGTCAACAGCAGAGTCAGAAGAGAACCCTGCAGGTACTTGGCGTAACACTGCGACAGGTGAAAACTATGGTGAGATGGTACGTGTTGTACCAGTTGCATTCAGAACTATCTGGTCTGAAAGAAGCAGCGAACCACCATACGGAACAGTTGGTCGATACGCACCAGGTGAAATCGAAGTTAAAACAGTTCAGCCTAAGAATGGTAAGGGTTATCCAAAGATGATTAACCCTGCAACAGACAACGAAGTACAGGAATTGTACGTGTATGCAGTTATGTTGCCTGATCATCCTGAAGCAGGTATCCTTTACTTCAACCCGACTGTTGGATCAATGAGAGCATGTAAGTCTTGGAACACACAGCTCAAGACATCTTTGCTTCCTAACGGTGCACATGCACCAATCTTCGGATTCTGCTGGAACCTTCAGCTTGAGATCGTTCCTAACCCACAGAAACCGAATGGAAAGATTGCACGTTTTACACGTGCTGTAAAAGATACAATCGTTCCAAAGGATCTCTTTGTAGATAACATCAAACCGCAGCTTGAGTTCATTACAAAAGAAGTTCTTTCAATCACTTCAAGTATTGAACCTGATGAAGATGCTTAATAAGTAAACTTGACCACCAGTGATAAGTAGCTGGTGGTCTTGTTATCTATGGAGATAATTATGCCAATAAATAAACCGTTTACTGTTCCTGCAGTAGGCAGAAAAGATGATCAGGATAAATTAAGATATGACTTACTTGACGTTGATTTTGAAGAAGAGATGGCAAAGGTCATTACTGAAGGTGCCAAGAAATATGAACCTAACTCTTGGCAGAAGGTCGAAGACGCTAAGAACAGATACTATGCTGCACTACGTCGTCATGTGGCTGCAATTCGTAAAGGAGAATTCAGAAATCTGGAAGATGGTGACGTTAGCCACTTTGCGCAGATCGCAGTCAACGCAATGTTCTTGTACGTACTTGAAACCAAAATGGAGGGATAAGTAATGCCAGTGTCTAAACATCATAGAAATGGTGTGCGTAAGCATACTAACAGAACTTTTGGTTCTCACATGAATGGTAAGTGCATTGACCGCAAGAAAGAACATCTTTGGTTAAAAGAACTTAAAGCACAGTTAGGTGCAAGGAGAAAGAAGTAATGGCTGACTTAAATAACTGGGCATTCACGGGATGTCTGTCACGTGATGCTGTTGTTAAAGATGTTGGTGGCAAGAAGCTTGTTGAAATGTCTGTAGCGCAGAATAACGGCTACGGTGATTATAAATATACAAACTGGATCACAGTTAAATGGTGGGGAGATCGTGCAGCAAAAGCTGCAGCTGCCTTCACTAAAGGTACTTTGGTTGCAGGCTCAGGAGAACTTAAGCCTGATACTTATACAGGTAATGATGGTGTTATGCATACTAATTTATCTGTTACTGTATTTGGTTTACAGAAACTCCGTAACCCTAAAGACACATCAACAGAGTCCACTGGTGCGTCTGAAAGCATAGAAGATATGCCTGAAGACATTCCATATTAATCTATCAATAATCCCACCCAACATTGATAGATTGCCGGCAGGAACTGTCAGTCACCTGTTGTATCAAAAAGACTGACACCATGGGTAGTAGCCAAGTGGTAAGGCAACGGCTTTTGGTGCCGTCATTCCACAGGTTCGAATCCTGTCTACCCAAATACTCAGTTATGTTCATACTGAGCTCCTTAGGGAAGGAATCCTCCTGGTGTTATGGGCACAGAGGTTGGTCAGCTGCATGACCGGAATGCAGTAAGCGCAAGCGAGTCCAGGTACCTACTGCCATTGATGCCTGGGCGTTATTTATTTTAAGGAGGCCAGCTATGGGGGAAATAGCAACTCAGTTCAAAGAGGAGTATACCGAGCTCCTGTCACGCTACAAAGATAATTTGACTAATGCTCAAATCATGTCAATCTTACAATCAGTTACAAGAAAACTAATCGGTTTTAAGGACAACCCGGAACGCTTTCAGGGTGTAGGCTATGCTCCAGGCTTTCCTATTATCGACGAGTTGGACAAGAAGATGAGACGCTGTTTTAAGAATGAATGGCACGAAGGTTCAGCAGGCCGCGATGCAGTTGCGGGTATTGACCTTGAATCTAGCATGATGCACCTGCACTCAGGAGAATAAAGAAAATGACTAAAGAAGAACTGAAACAGGAAGCAGAAGAATATGCACTCAATCAATGGGAAGGCAACCTTCCTTGGAGTGTAATTCAGAAAGCTTACTATGACGGAGCGTTGCCAAGAGAAAAGCGTATTGCAGAACTTGAAGCACAGATAGAGAAAAACGACAAGTTTTTAGAAGCGGTGAATTACGATTCGGAAAAAGTTCCGATGCTTGAAGCACAGATAGAGAAAATGAAGTCGTGCAGAAACTGCAAGAACAATTGTTGCTGTAATTGGCAAGAACCTTGTCGTGATTGTGATGAACATAGTAATTGGAAATTAAGGGAGTTAGCAGAATGACAGAGCAAGTAGAAAACTTAAACATACAGGAAGATGTACTTTCTTTAAGAATTGAGAATGAAGCATTAAGGGAAGTGATTATTGATTTGGAAGCACAGATTGAGAAAATGAAGTGTTGCGGTAACTGCAAACATCAATGCTCTTTTTTATTTCAAGACGAAATAGATTGTGCAAATAACGGATTACCAAAATGGGAGATAAAAGAAAATGAATAAAGAACTTGCAGATTGGATTGTAAAAGCAATCGAAACAATTAAAAGCGGTGTGGCAGATAAACTTGAAAAAGACAACATCAAGGTTTATCGGGTAGTAAACATTATTAGAATTGATGTGAAGGAGTAACTATGACAGAAGAACTGAAACAGGAAGCAGAAGAAAACTCTAAGATAGTTTACGGATATATAAATGACGCTTATGTTGTTATGCTTCCAAGCGGTTACAAGGTAGTGAAGTTATGACAGTACAGGAACTTTATGATGAACTTGGCAAAGAGATAGAACAAGGGCACGGTGATTTGAGAGTAATTGCTAACTGTTCATTTACAATCAGAAAAGGAAACGGTGAGTATAGTGACTTTCCACTTCTTTACTTAAATGATGTTTATTACCAATCTGGTGATATAGAACTTGGATTTTCG
>Ga0265298_10000713_pt1 | contig 48350 bp, 37 predicted proteins | sample AusTroGonzalo_MG_3_FD_193486 | JGI IMG/M metagenome (GOLD analysis project Ga0265298, IMG submission 193486) | Bovine rumen microbial communities from tropical cattle in Woodstock, Queensland, Australia - Gonzalo_01 | ecosystem: Host-associated > Mammals > Digestive system > Stomach > Rumen ...
ATTGCACAGGGCTTCATCGACGCTGGCGGCTCGGCCATCAACAGCTATCCGGGCACGCCTTCAACCCAAATCACAGAGTATGTCATCAACTCGAAGCAGGCCAAGGAACAAGGCGTGATCGCCAACTGGTGCGCCAACGAGAAGACGGCCCTCGAGGCCTCTATCGGCGTGGCCTACGCCGGCAAACGTGCCATGACCTGCATGAAACACGTGGGTCTCAACGTGTGCGGCGACCCCTTCATGAATGCTGCCATCATCGGCACGAAGGGCGTCCTCGTCGTGGTGGCCGACGACCCGAGCATGTTCTCGTCGCAAGACGAACAGGACAGCCGCTTCTACGGTCACTGGGCCATGATTCCCATGTTAGAGCCTTCGAACCAACAGGAAGCCTACGACATGGTGCACTATGGCTACGACCTGAGTGAGAAACTCGGTACGCCGGTGCTCTACCGCATCCCGACCCGTTTGGCCCACAGCCGCGCTGGAGTGGTGCGCAAGCCCGTCCGTCCGCAAAACGAGTTGACCGAACCCGCCGACGCCAAGTCGTTCGTGCTGTTGCCGGCTAATGCCAAGCGCCTCTACCGCGACCTTATCGACAAGCAACCCGCTTTCGAAGAAGCCTCCGCGACTTCAGGTTACAACAAATACATTGACGGCCCCAAGAAGAGCCTCGGCATCATCACCACGGGTATCGCTTACAACTACCTGATGGAGAACTTCCCCGATGGCAAGTGCCCGTATCCCGTTGTGAAGATTACGCAGTATCCGCTGCCTTATGACATGATTAACAAGTTGTACGACGAGTGCGACGAAATCCTCGTTCTCGAAGACGGTCAGCCGTTTGTGGAAGAGCATATTAAAGGCTTCCTCGGAAAGGGCAAGAACGTGATGGGGCGTTTGGACGAAACCATCCGCCGTGATGGTGAGTTGAACGCCGAAAAGGTCGCCAAGGCCCTCGGTATGGATGTGCCTACATTATATAAGGTGCCGGAGGTGGTCACCAACCGCCCGCCCGCGCTTTGCCAAGGTTGCCCGCACGTCGACAGTTACAATGCCTTGAACGAAGTGATGGCCAAGCACAAAGGCGGCAAGGTGTTCGGCGACATTGGTTGCTACACTTTGGGCTTCAACATGGGCGCCATCCACACTACCGTGTGCATGGGAGCTTCCATCACTATGGCTAAGGGTGCCAGTGAAGTGGGCATTTTCCCGAGCGTGGCCGTTATCGGCGATGGTACCTTCGGTCACAGTGGCCTGACGGGTCTCATGGATTGCGTCAATGAGAAGGCCAATGTCGTGGTCATGATCCTTGACAACGACATCACCGCCATGACGGGTGGTCAGCCTTCTTCGGCGCACAACAAGATCCGCCGCATTTGCGAAGGCCTCGGCGTGGAGCCTGAGCACATCCGTGACATCATCCCGCTGCCCAAGAATCACGAGGAGAACGTCAAGATTATCGAGGAAGAGGTGAACTACAACGGCGTGTCGGTCATCATCCCGCACCGCACTTGTATCGTCGAACTCAAAAAGCACATGAAGAAATAAGGGGTCGGCCCTTCGACAAGCTCAGAGACCTTAACGCTTACAAAAGCGAAGGGTGCCTGAGCCTGTCGAAGGCCCCGTATTAACATAAACAGTTAAACCATAAACGATTAAGCAAATGAAAAAAGACATAGTATTATGCGGCGTGGGCGGCGATGGCATCGTTTCGGTGGCCAAGATCATTTCTGATGCCGCTCTGAATATGGGCATGAACCTGAAACAGTCCGAAATCCACGGCATGTCGCAGCGTGGCGGTTCGGTGTTCTCGCACCTCCGCATTTCCGACAACGAGATTTTCGCTGACGTCATTCCTGAAGGCCAAGCCGACATCATCCTATCCTCGGAGCCGATGGAAGCCCTGCGCTACCTGCCTTGGCTGAACAAGGAGGGCTGGGTCATCACCAACAACGACCCCTTTATCAACATCGGCAACTATCCTGATATGGAGAAGATTAACGCCGAGTTGGGCAAGTTGGAGCATGTAGTTTCCTTCAACGCCAACGAGATTGCCAAGCAGTTGAAGGCGCGTTCCAACATGGTGCTTCTCGGTGCCACGGTGCCTTATCTTGGCATCTCCATGGAGAAGGTTGAAGAGGCCATTGCCCACATTTTTGGCAAGAAAGGCCAAGAAGTTGTCGACCTCAACATTCAGGCTGTGCGTGCGGGCTACGAACAAGCTACAAAATAAATAACTGTTAATCAAATGATTGCTGACTTTTGATGATTTTTTCAAAAAAAATGAAGAAAAAATCTTGTCAGTATTGAAAAAGGTTGTATTTTTGCACCCGCAAAGCAAAGCAATAGAGTTCTTTTTCAGGCTGGTCCGGTAGTTCAGTTTGGTTAGAATGCCTGCCTGTCACGCAGGAGGTCGCGAGTTCGAGCCTCGTCCGGACCGCAAGAGCGCAAGTCCAAAAGACCTGCGCTTTTGTTTTATAGGTAGATTGTTGAAAACGATAGAGTTATGTCATTCATTGATGAAATCAACAGGCGCAGAACATTTGCCATCGTCAGCCACCCCGACGCAGGTAAGACCACTTTGACCGAGAAGTTGCTTCTTTATGGCGGTGCCATTCAAGTGGCCGGTGCCGTGAAGTCGAACAAAATCCGCAAGACCGCCACTTCCGACTGGATGGAAATCGAGCGGCAGCGTGGCATTTCGGTGGCTACCTCGGTGATGGGCTTTGACTATAAAGACATCAAAATCAATATCTTGGACACGCCGGGTCACAAGGACTTTGCCGAAGACACCTTCCGCACCCTGACGGCTGTTGACAGCGTCATCGTAGTCATCGATGCGGCCAAAGGCGTTGAGTCGCAAACGGAGAAGTTGGTGGAGGTGTGCCGGATGCGCAATACCCCCATCATCGTGTTCATCAACAAGATGGACCGTCCGGGCAAGGATGCCTTTGAGCTGTTGGACGAAATCGAGGAAAAACTCAACATCCGCCTAACGCCGTTGAGTTGGCCCATCAACATGGGACCGAAATTCAAGGGCGTTTACAGCATCTACGACAAGAGCCTATATCTCTTCAACTCTGACAAACAACACATTACAGAGGGCATCACCTTCGACGATCTCAATAATCCCGAGTTGGACAAGATGATTGGCGAGGATGCCGAGACCCTGCGCAACGAAACCGAGCTGGTGCAAGGCGTGTATGACGAGTTCTCGCGCGATACCTATCTGAAAGGCGACATCTGCCCCGTGTTCTTCGGTTCGGCCTTGAACAACTTCGGCGTCAAGGAGCTGTTGGATTGCTTCATCCAAATTGCACCCACCCCGATTGGTCGCGACACGGTGGAACGCCGCATCGAGCCGACCGAGGAGAAGTTTACGGGTTTCGTCTTCAAGATTCACGCCAACATGGACCCCAACCACCGCGATCGTATCGCCTTTGTGCGCGTGGTGTCGGGCCGCTTTGAGCGCAACAAGAATTATTTCCACGTGCGCCAGCGCCGCGAGCTGAAGTTCTCCAACCCGACGGCTTTCATGGCCCAAAAGAAGTCCGTTTTGGACGAGGCATATCCGGGTGACATCGTGGGTCTTTACGATGCCGGCAACTTCAAGATTGGCGACACCCTGACCGAAGGTGAAATCCTGAACTACAAGGGCATCCCGAGTTTCTCGCCCGAGCAGTTTCGCTATGTGGAGAACGCCGACCCGATGAAATCGAAACAGTTGGCCAAAGGCTTGGAGCAACTGACGGATGAGGGTGTGGCCCAACTCTTTACGGGTAAGATGACGGGTCGCAAAATCATCGGCACGGTGGGCGAGTTGCAGTTTGAGGTGATTCAATACCGCCTGCTACACGAGTACAATGCCTCTTGCCGCTATGAGCCGATTTCGCTCTACAAGACCGCATGGATTACCAGCGACAATGAGGCACAATTGGCTGATTTCAAGATGCGTAAGGCCATCAATCTTGCTGAGGACAAGGAAGGTCGTGACGTGTTTTTGGCCGAGTCGCCCTACGCCTTGCAAATGGCAATGGAGAAGTATCCCGACATCGAGTTCCACTTCACCTCGGAGTTTTGATTTTTTTGGATTTAGAGGACGCTTTTTTCAGTGCAATTCTGTTTTTCGTGTTTTTGCGCCTTCAAACCGAAGGAAATATAATGATAATTTATAATAAATAATTGATAATCAATAGTTTATTGATTATAGATAGAGGGTGGGTAAGTTCTCCGCTCTGAAATTTCGTGCATTTTTTGAGGGTCGCCTTTTTGGTTGGTTTTGTGCGTAGGGGCGGACCCATGTGTCCGCCCAATAAAAAAAGGCAATGGCATCAATGGGCGAACACGCGGGTTCGCCCCTACACGGGGCGCAAGGGAACCCTGTTAAGGGTGAAAGGATGTCAGACAGGCGGTTTTAACCTTTGCCGAGAATCATTCCCCAAACAAATCCTCCATCCCGAAACATCCCGTTTTTCCCATCAAAAACTCAGCCGCTGCAATCGCGCCAAGGGCGAAACCCTGTCGGTTGAAAGCCTCGTGGGTGAGGGTGATTTTGTCGGCGGGGGAGGTGGCCGTCACGCTGTGGATGCCGTTTACCTCGCCTTCGCGGGTCACATTAATATATAAGGTGTGCTCGGCGGGCGTGTCGATGCTCCAGCGGTTGTAGTCGTGGTTGACGGCGAAGATGTCGTTGGCCAACTTCACGGCGGTGCCGCTGGGCTTGTCCAACTTGTGGATGTGGTGTGTTTCGGCCATCGAGAGTTGATAGCCGTAACACTCGGCAAAACGCGCCAACTGCTTGTTGAGCAGAAACATGATGTTCATCCCGATACTGAAATTGGGTGCGGTGAAGAGGCTTTGCCCCTCAGCCAAGCAACGTGCCTTGATTTCCTCGAAATGATCTTGCCAAGCCGTAGTGCCCACCACAATCGGGATATGCAGGTCGAAGCAGCGATGGATGTTGCCCACCACTTGGTCAGGTTGGCTGAAGTCGATGGCTACCTCGGCCTGTTTCAAAAGGTCGAGACGTTCTTGCCATTCTTTGGCGTTGTCGATGGTGACGACGATGTCGTGCTGGCGGGCGCGGGCGGCTTTCTCCACCTCATGGCCCATCTTTCCGTATCCTATGATTGCTATTTTCATGGTCAAAAATTCAGTTTAAACGACAGCCCCACTTGGGCATATTGTGGCATCGGCACAGGCGTTTCCGTAGGCCGCAGATACGGGTCAATGCTGAGGCTGAGGTCGTCGCTGATGTCGTAGTTGTAGAGATGCCCGTCCACGCAGGCGTCGAGGATGTTCAGGCCATACCACGCCGCGGTGAGGATGCAATAAAACTCAAAGTCGCGGCGGTACGATTCTTTGTAGGTCTGTAGCTGGCTGTCGGCGTATTTGCTGGCCAAATCGAGTTCATGTTCGGTCAGCGTTGTGCCTTCGGGCAGGTCACCGGTCTTGTATTCGTAGGCGTGCAAATAGGAACGGTATTCGCTGTAGTTGTTATAGACCAGATACCCCAGTCCGCCCAATCCGGCGTAAACGATGGGCACTTTCCACCATTTGCCGTTGTAGACTTGACCCAGCCCAGGCAGGCAGGCCGACATGATAGTGGCCGTCTTGGGGCTGTGGGACTTTTTGACTTTGGTGGTTTTTCCTGTTTCCTTGACGACAGTATCGGCGGTAATCATGGTGTTTCCGATGGTGTCGAACACCACATTTTGCGCTTCGACCTTCGCGAAGCCGAGCAGCACGACCATGCCGATAAGGAAAAGGAAACGGCGGGGCATAAGTTATTTCTTGCTGAACAATTCCATAATGCGGTCAAATTCAGCCTCATCCTTGAAGTCGATGACCACGCTGCCTTGGCCCTTGACGTTGCGCGTTACCTTGACCTTGGTGTTCAACGTTTGTGACAAGGTCTTGATTTTGTTCTTGAAATGCTCAGGGATGAAGTTGGTTTGCTTTCGTTCCTTGCTGCCGCCTGGATTTTTGGCTTTCTCGGCCAGTTCCTCCGTCTGCCTGACGTTCATTTCACCTTCAACAATTTGCTGCAAAAGTTTCAGTTGCTGCTCCTTGTCGCTGATGTTGATGAGGGCGCGGGCGTGTCCCATGGTGATGTGCCCGTCGCGGATGGCGATTTGCACTTCGGCAGGCAATTTCAATAGTCTCAGGAAGTTGGCCACGGCACTGCGGCTCTTGCCTACCTTGTCGCTCACCTCTTCTTGGGTCATGTTGCACTCGTCGATGAGGCGTTGGTAGGAGATGGCCACCTCAATGGCGTTTAGGTTCTCGCGGTGGATGTTCTCGATGAGGGCCAATTCCAGCATCTGCTCGTCGTTGGCCACGCGGATGAAGGCTGGAATCTTGGTGAGTCCGGCCATTTTGGAGGCTCTGAGGCGACGCTCTCCGGAGATGAGTTGGTATTTGTTGTAGCCCAATTTGCGGACCGTAACCGGCTGAATGACACCTTGTTCCTTGATGGAATGCGCCAATTCGCGCAAGGCGGTCTCGTCGAATTCCGTTCTGGGTTGGAAGGGGTTGGTCTCAATCAAGTCGATGTCGATTTCGGCGATGGCGCCGGCCACGAAATCGCCGCTGATGTCTTTGCTGGTGATGTCGGTTTCGGGGCTGCCAAGGATGAGGTCGAGGCCGCGTCCGAGGGCTTTTTTGTTCTTGTCTGCCATGGCGGTTATGCGTTGTTGGTGATGTGATTCTTTTCGAGGATTTCGCGGGCGAGGTTCAGGTAGTTGATGGCGCCCACGCTGGCCGCATCGTGCATGATGATGGACTTGCCGAAGCTGGGAGCCTCGCCCAAGCGCGTGTTGCGGTTGATGATGGTATTGAAGACCAAGTCTTGGAAGTGCATCTTTACTTCCTCAACGACTTGCTTCGACAGGCGCAGGCGAGTGTCGAACATGGTGAGCAGGATGCCTTCAATTTCGAGGTCGGTGTTGAGGCGGGTTTGCACTATCTTGATGGTGTTCAGCAGCTTGCCGAGACCCTCAAGGGCGAAATACTCGCATTGCACGGGGATGATGACCGAGTCGGCGGCAGTCAGTGAGTTGACGGTAACCAAGCCCAACGACGGCGAGCAGTCGATGATGATGAAGTCGTATTCCTTCTTTACGTTGGCCAGTGCGTGTTTCATCATCAGTTCGCGGTTGGGCAAGTTGATCATCTCGATTTCGGCACCTACCAAGTCGATGTGGGCGGGAATCAGGAACAAGTTGGGTGTGCCCGTTTCGGTAATGACGGTTTTGGGGTCGACGTTGTCGATGATGCACTCGTAGATGCTGGTTTCCACGGTTTTGGGGTCAATGCCGACGCCAGATGTGGCGTTGGCTTGAGGGTCGGCGTCGATGAGGAGGGTCTTGTATTCCAAGACGGCCAAGCTGGCCGCCAGATTGATGGCGGTTGTGGTTTTGCCGACACCGCCTTTTTGGTTTGCAATAGCTATAATCTTACCCATAATTCGTATCTCTCTATTTTACGCTACAAAAGTACGCAAATTCGCCCCGAATATTGCCGCCCGAATGGGAAAGTTATCAACACTTGCCCGATTTGTTGATAAGTTTTTGTTTTTGTGGCGTTTTGCAACAAAAAAGGCCGCAATCCCTTGCAGCCTTCGTTTTTGTTTTGTTTGGTAAAAGATTACTTGTCCAAGTCATCGAACCACTTGTCGATGGCACTGTCGATTTCGGTGCGGCTTTCGCCTTCAGGGTTGTCGTAGCGGCGCGGCTCCGGCTGGTCGTAATAGTCGGCCGGATATTCGCCCGTCTCGATGTATTTGATGGCGTCGGTCAGGCCTTTCGAAACCTTCTCGAAATCTTCCTTATAAAGGAAAATCTTGTGCTTCTCGTAGAAGAAGCGGTTCAGGCCCTCGTCGAAACGGCGCTTGCTTTCAGTTATCGTGATGTACTTCTCGTCGTTTTTCGTGGACTTCACATCAAAGAAATAAGTTCTCTTCCCTGCTTTCACTGCTTTCGAGAACAATTCGTCTTTTCCTTTCATTTCATTTTCTTCCATCATGTCTTTCAATAATTTGATTCTGTCTTTTTGTTCATTTAAGTTTAAAAAGTGGGGCAAAAATAGGAAAAAATTGGATATTACTGCTTATTAAATATTATTTTTGCAAGCAAAATCACATTTCCGATGGAACTGAATCTGAAACGACCCATAGCATTTTTCGACCTTGAAACAACTGGTCTGAACACCTCGCACGACCGCATCGTGGAGATGAGCGTGCTGAAAATCAACGTGAACGGCGATGAGGAGCAACGTGTTTGGCTGTTCAATCCCGAGATGCCCATCTCCGCTGAATCCACTTCGGTGCACGGCTACACCGATGAGATGGTGGCCGACAAGCCCACTTTCCGCGAAAAAGCCAAGGAAATCGCGCAATTTCTCGGCAACAGCGACCTTGCCGGCTACAATATCCTGAAGTTCGACCTCCCGATGCTGGTGGAGGAATTCCTGCGCGTCGACTACGACTTCGACCTCAAGGACCGTGGCTTTATCGATGTGATGAACATCTACATGAAGATGGAACCGCGCACGCTGAAGGGTGCCTACCGCTATTTCTGCCACGCCGAATTGGAGGGTGCGCACGGTGCCATGGCCGACACGAGAGCCACTTACGATGTGCTTCGTGCCATGCTCGACCATTACCAAGGTGTTGATTATGAGGATGCAAGAGGCAAACGCTCACAAGGGCCTGTCAACAATATGCAACAACTCGCCGAGTTCTCAGCCCACCACAAAAACGCCGACCTTTCTGGCCAAATCATCTTCGACGAGGAGGGCAAGGAGGTGTTCATGTTCGGCAAGCACAAGGGCCAGCGCGTGGAGGATATTTTCCGCAAGGAACCGGCCTATTACGATTGGATTATGAAGAACGATTTCCCACGTTATACGAAAAAGGTGGTAACAGCCATCCGTTTGCGCATGGGCGGTAAGAAAGTAAAACATTGAGCTTATGAAGATTATCTGCATAGGAAGGAATTATTTAGCGCATATCAAGGAGCTTGACAACGACTTGCCCGCCGAGCCGATGTTTTTCATGAAGCCCGAAACCGCACTGTTGCCTGCTGGTGAGTCGTTTCCATATCCCGATTTCAGCAAGGAAATCCATTATGAGACGGAATTGGTGCTACGCATCTGTAAATCAGGGAATAACATCCCAGAATCGCAGGCTTCTGAATATTACGATACCATCACGGTGGGCATAGACTTCACCGCCCGCGATCTGCAAAGCCGATGCAAAGCCAAAGGCCATCCTTGGGAAATCGCCAAGGCCTTTGATTATTCCGCTCCGATAGGCAGTTTTAAGAAAATCAGCGAATTAAAGCATCCTGAAGACATCGCTTTCGGCATGAAACTCAACGGCGAATGGGCACAGCAAGGCCATAGCCGCGACATGATTTTCAGCTTCGACCGCATCATTTCCCATGTTTCGCGTTTCGTCACCCTTCAGGATGGCGACTGCATCTTCACGGGAACGCCGCAGGGAGTAGGGGAGGTGCATGTTGGGGATGTTTTGGAGTTGTTTTTGGAGGGAGAATTTATGTTTTGTTTTAATGTAAGATAATAATAATCAATAAATTAAAAAGATATTGCTATGAAAAAACTATTCCTATTAGCCCTATTAGCGGCAACATTTCAACTCTCGGCCCAGCCCTTGTGGATGCGCTACAATGTCATTTCGCCTCAGGGCGACAAAATCGCCTTTTGTTATAAAGGTGACATTTATGTGGTGAATGTGAATGGCGGTAAAGCCCTGCAAATCACCACTAATCCTTCTTATGAGACCATGCCTGTTTGGTCGCCTGATGGCAAGCAAATCGCCTTCGCTTCGGACAGGAACGGCAATTTCGACATCTATGTGGTGTCGTCGGAAGGTGGTGTGGCACAACGTGTTACAACCAATTCTGCCAGCGAAGCGCCTCGCGCTTTTTCTCCCGATGGAAAAGAGGTTTATTTTACGGCGCAGCTTCAGAAGTCAGCAAAGAACGTCCAGTTTGCCACAGGTTGGATTACGGAATTATATAAGGTAAAAGTGGAAGGCGGTCGCCCCGAGCAGGTGGTGGCCGTGCCAGTGTCGGGCATGTCGTTCGACAAGGACGGCAAGTCGTTCCTCTACTACGACCGCAAAGGCAGCGAGAACGTCTGGCGCAAGCATCACACCTCCTCCGTGGCCCGCGACATCGTGTATTACAACGCCAATAAAAAGACCCATACCATCCTGACTACCAATGTGGGCGAGGATCGTGACCCTTGTTATTTGCCCGGCTATAAGGATGTCGTGTTCCTGAGCGAGCGCAACAACGGCAACTTCAACGTGTATAAGGCGCCCGCCAACGACTTGGAAAAGGTGGAGCAGGTGTCGCACTTCAAGACCCATCCCGTGCGTTTCCTTTCGGTGAGCAATGACGGTCTGTTGTGCTACGGCTACATGGGCGAAATCTACACGCAACGCATTGGCAGTGAGCCGCAAAAGGTGAACATTGAGATTGTGAACGACCAAGAAACGGAGCAGTTGGTGAAGCAAGACTTCAAAGGCGCGGGCAATTTCACATTGAGCAGCGATGGCAAACTGATTGCTTTCGTTTCGCGCGGCGAGGTCTTTGTAACGGGCGTGGACGAATACGCCACCACCAAGCAAATCACGCACACGCCGCAGGCCGAGCGTAGTCCTTCGTTCTCGAAGGATGGTCGCACTGTGGTTTATGCCTCGGAGCGCGACGGCTATTGGAACATTTACCAAGCCACCATCGAGCGCAAGGAGGACTTCAATTTCGCCTACGCCACCTTGATTGACGAGAAGCCGCTGTTCCCGAATGACGGCATCGAGCGCAGCAATCCCGACTATTCGCCTGATGGCAAGGAGATTGCTTTTGTCGAAAATCGCAATATTCTGAAAGTCTATAATATAGCAACCAAGGAAGTGCGCCAAATCACCGATGGCACGCAACATTACGGCAGCATAGGTTATGAATGGTCACCGGATGGAAAATGGTTCGCTGTGACCTTGATTACCCATATGCACGACCCCTATTCCGATGTCGGTATTGTGTCGGCCAACGGCGATATGAAGATTTACAACATCACCGAGAGTGCATATATCGATGGTGACCCACAATGGGTATTGGATGGCAATGCAATTATCTACAATTCAGATAGATACGGTATGCGTTCCCATGCCTCATGGGGCAGCCAAAGAGATGCTTTTATCGTTTTCATGAACCAAGATGCGTATGACAAATTCCGCCTCAGCAAGGAGGAATACGCCCTATTGAAGGAAACCGAGAAAGGCAAGAAGGACGACAAGAAAGACGAGGCGAAAACGGACGAAAAGAACGACAAGAAAAAAGGCAAGAAAGACGACAAAAAGGATGACCCTTCGACAGACTCAGGGAACGCAAAAGAGGATAAACCTAAGGAGGACAAGAAGATAGAAGTCGATTTGGAGCATTTGCAAGACCGCGTCATCCGCTTAACACCGATGTCGTCGAATTTGAGCGGCATGGCTTTGTCGAAGGACGGCGAAAAATTCTATTTCATGACTTCGTTCGAGAAAGGCTACGACCTTTGGGAACTCGACGTGCGCGAAAAGTCGATGAAGGTTTTGAAGAAAATGGGACAGGGCGGTGCGCGTTTGGCCGTGAATGGCGACAACATTTTCCTGCTCTCAGGCGGCAACCTGCAAAAGGTGGACAAAGGCGGCAAGTCGACCTCAATTAAGTACGACGCCACCATGGAACTCGACCTTGCCGCCGAGCGCGAATACATGTTCAACCATGTGTTTTTGCAGACCGAAAAGCGTTTCTTCATGAAAGACAAAAACGGCGTGGACCTCAAGTTGATGAAGGAAGCCTATCAGCCTTTCCTTCAGCACATTAACAATAATTACGACTTCAGCGAAATGTTGAGCGAGATTTTGGGTGAATTGAACGTGTCACACACGGGTTCGGGCTACCGTCCCTCAAGCAAAGGCGATGCCACGGCTGAATTTGGCGTTCTCCTCGACCTCGACTACAAGGGCGATGGCCTGAAAATCGATGAAGTGGTGGAAGGCGGTCCCTTCGACAAGAAAAACTCCAAGGTGAAAGCGGGTTGTATTATAGAAAAGATTGATGGCGTGGAGATTACAAAGGGCATGGACTATTATCCGCTGCTCAACAACAAGAACGGCAAAACTGTTTTGGTGACCATTTCCGACGGAGGCAAGACTTGGGACGAGACCGTGAAGCCCATCAGCCACGGCGCGATGAACGATTTGCTTTATGACCGTTGGGTGAAGCACAACGAAGAGACGGTGAAAAAATTGTCGAAAGGGCGTTTGGGTTATGTGCATATTCGCAGCATGGGCGATGCCAGTTACCGCGACGTGTATTCCCAAATCCTTGGCAAGTACAACCTCTGCGACGGCATCGTCATCGACACGCGCTTCAACGGCGGCGGTCGCCTGCACGAGGACATCGAAATCCTCTTTAGCGGCGAGAAATACCTCGAACAAGTCATCAACGACAGCGTGGCTTGCGTGATGCCTTCGCGACGCTACAACAAGCCTTCGGTGATGATTATCGGCGAGGCCAACTACAGCAATGCGCACGGCACGCCTTGGGTTTACAAGTACAAGAAGATGGGTCGCCTCGTCGGAATGCCCGTGCCCGGTACCATGTCGAGCGTGACTTGGGAAACTTTGCAAGACCCGTCATTGTATTTCGGTCTGCCCGTGGTCGGCTACCGCACCGAGCAAGGCAACTGGTTAGAAAACACCCAGTTGGAGCCTGATGTAAAAGTACGCAATACGCCTGAAAAGATGGCCAAGGGCGAGGATGAGCAATTGGAAGCCGCCGTCAGGGAACTGCTGAAGGAGGTCGAAGCCTTCCATTATTGGGGGAAATAATTTGCAATTTTCGCACGATTGTTGCGTTAGATAGAAAAATTCTATCATGCACAACAGTTGGCTGGTTTTGTTGTTTTTGCTGATATCCAATTTGACTTATTCTCAATGGGTTGCATTGGATGAAGGTGAATATTTGGTTCATCGTGTTTGGATGTACAATGATACGGTAAGGGTGTGTGAAACCAAAGTTGCGGAAGAATTGTACGATTATTATCAGAAAGAGCGGGACCATTATTTTTATCGTTATGAAATGGATGGGAAACAAATCGGAGACAATCGCAAAAGTTTTGTTTTTTCCGAGCAGGGTCGGCCTGTTGTAAGGGATTTGACGAGGAAGTTGGAAGCCATGGCAAGATCGGAAACTGATAGGGTTGAGGCCGCCCTCACTTATGTTCAGTCATTGCCTTATTCGTATGATTCCACATCGAAAGGGAAGGATGAGTATGTCCGCTATCCTGTTGAGACTCTTGTAGATGGCTGTGGGGATTGCGAGGATAAATCGGTGTTGTTGGCAGCAATCTTGCATGAAATGAACATCGATTTTGTGCTGTTGATGGCACCTGACCACATGGCCGTTGGGGTGAATTGTGAGCCTCATAATGGCGCGACAGGTTTTATGTTCAACGGGAAAAAATACTATTATGCGGAAACCACCGAGATCGATTTTAGGATTGGGCAAGTTCCCAATAATGTCGCTTTGGATCGAATTGAAGTCTTGCCCTGTGATGCCTCTCCTGTATTGATTGTTAAGGATGTGCAGTTTGAATCCCAGCCGGCCTTGCTTTTTGAGAAGGCTCCTTGTGTTTTGGAAATGGTTTTGCAGAATCTTGGGCCAAATAGGATTACGGGATTGCAGATTCATGTAGCATTGGTGACAAAAAGCAGACGAGGTGAACGGGTTTTGGCCGAAGAGTATAGGGAATTAGCCGATTTGCCTGAATGTAAGCAACGCTCAGAACAGATTTCTTTCAAGAGTTTGATCAAGGAAAACAGCGTGCTTCGGGTTGAACTCACTGGTGACAATATTGCTACGCAATACTTTGAGTATGAGATGAATTATAGTCAAACAAGGAGATACTAATCTTTTTAATGGGTTGTTCTATAATTTGAAAAGTTTTCGGATTTTTTTGTTGAAACGACGATACTGGATTTCGAACCAATTGGGATAGTCCCAACGAGCTTCTACACATAAATCCTCGAATATGGGTTGGTTTGTTTGAAGCAATGAGTCAGTTCCTGAAATGTAATACCCGAGGAATTTAGGATCATTGTTGTAATATATTTCCCATTCAAATTGGGGTAGAACTACACCGTCGGTTTTGTTTCCGTATAAAGTGTGTTCTCTTTCGATAGTTGTACTTCGCGGATTTGTGGTGCCTTTTATCGGGACTTCAACTATGTCTGCACTATCAGTCGTCCAAAGCCAGTATAAGAAATTGTCTCTTTCTATCAGGAATTCTTTCGTTTTTTCTGCTATGTGTCGGTATTCCTCAGCGTAATTCTTGCATGAATCATGATACCTCATTCGGTTGTATTCAGCATCTTGATACAATAGGGATATGAGGCTGTCGGCCTGTTTCTGCCATCTGCAACTATCGATGATGTACTTATGCATTTCGCCGATAAAGATTCGTATGGTCGCTTCCTTAAAATCGTCATGTTGCCATAACCAATAGAACAAACCACCAGAATAAGGAGCTTTCTCAAGACTCTTTTTTTTGATGCTTGTAAGCAATGTGTTGAATGGCAATATGTTGGAATCATATCTTCTTAATCCTCTATCGAAATCCCATACAGGACCGGCTTGCATTTTTGAACTGTCTCCAGCATCTTTATACATAAGGAAAGAGAACACGCCACCATCGGGATTCAGGGTGATTTCTTGTAAAAGGAAGTATCTTGCAAAAGATGATATGTCTAAATATTCGGTATAGTGTTTCCCAGTTGTTTCATTATAACCTGAAGCCGACATCACTGCAGCCTCCATTTCGTTGTAGAAGTTTGAGATGTAGTTCACTTGTTCAAGTGAGGCATATTTGGGGGATTTGATTCGGATGGGGTCGCCCGCATCGGATACAAAACCGCTGATGCTACTGTAGTATTGCCAATTCTGTCCGCTATTGTCTAAAAGATATCCCCCAGTGATGTCATCAGGATTCTTGATGTTGACGCCTTTTTTGTGCCCTATCATCCGAGGCTCGCCAATGGAAAATTTGGGATATTCGCTAAGGCGTTGGTCGTTGATATGTTTGGTTTCCTTTTCCATGTCAACGATGTTTACGCTTCGTCTGTTCACATCGATTTTGTTGGACATTTGGTAAATCCCTTTGTAATCGCCATTGAGGTATAGTGTGACATAAGTGAAGGCAGGGGCAAGTGTTCCCAAGGCTTTTGCCATATTGAAAGCCATGGCGTTGCATATGAAACTACTATCTGTAATGTTGGTCACCAAAGTGAAAGACTTTCCTTTCTCCAAATTCAGAATGCGGGCAGCACCAGGCAGTTTAATGGTGAAGGGCTTTTTCTCTTTGTCAAACCATGAACTGTTGCCTCTGGTTTTGATAGAGATTTCACCTCCATATTCTGATGTTCCGTCTTGCAAAAACAAGGCGATGGATGCCTCTGCGACATATCTTTTATATTTGAAAATGCTGTCTTTTTCATTTTCATCCATGTTGATGAAGAGTACAGGAAGTTGTGAATGTACCACAATAATGTTTGTATCGTTCGATAATACGTGGTTTTCCTCGTTTTCGAGAGATTCCTTTTTTCGGGATATTTTGAGTGAATCCAAGAACCAATGTGAAGGTAAGACGAAGACTTGTTTACCGTTGCGGGTAAAGGATGTTATGCAGAGCGTTGTGTCGGATGTGGTGCAAGCCGATAAAATGCCTTCATTCTGGCATTCATTTGCATCCTTGTCTTTGACTTGCTCCGAGTCTCGGCAACTTGATAATAGTAGTGAAATTAGGATGAAAAGGGGTAATATACTGATGGGTTTTGTATACATCTGCTTGTCAATTGATTATCACCTCATCCATAAAAATCCAAGAATCATATCCCGCGCCGGGTAGTCCTTCAGGCAGTTTTCCGGGATTTTTCACCACGATGCGCAGAAGGCGTGTCGAGATGGGGATGTCGAAACGTTCGCGGAAGGTGAAGTTGCCCTCGTGGGTCACTTCGATGGTGATAGGGAAAGTGCCGCGCAGCGTGTAGTCTTTCCCGTTGTAGGAACCGTAAATCTCCACCGTGTCGGGGCGCAGAATCCAGTCGTGGGCATTGACCAAAAAGCCGATTTCCACGCTGTTGATTTTGCTCCATGTGCCGAGGTCGATTTCGAGGTCGGCATCGGTGCCGTAAAAGCCTTGCCAGTGGCCGTCTTGGTAGTCGTCGCTGCCGAGTGTGCCGTCAACGAGGGCATTGTCGCCGCCGCCTGAGTATTCTGGGCGATAGTTGCCCGCCGGACTGTTCAGTTGTTTCAGTCGACCCATAGCCTTGTGGTAGCAGAAATAACGCTCGGCGCAAATAGGCTTGCCCAAAGCATCGAAGCAAGCCGCCTTGATGAGGCAGGGTTGGCTGAGGCGGATGGGCGTGTCATACATCGGGTCGCTTGGCGTAACTTGCTTTCCGTCAGTCGTGTAGTGGATTTCCTTGTCGCCGAAAATGGTTTTCAGTGCAACGGCGGTATTGCCTCCATTATCGGTTACGGTTTCGATAAACGGCAGATATTCAAGTTGTTGCAATTCGCGCGCTATATCGTCATATTTCTTCATGTTGACATCGAGCCAATAGGGACGGCTTTCGATATTCCACACTTTGACGTATTCTTTCTTTAATTGATGAAGGTGCCACAACAATCCATTTATCATGTGTTGACTGAAATCAACGTTTTCCTCTGTTGGATCATTGTATGTTTTGTATAATTGACAACGTGCAATATTGCGGAGGGCACACCATTTCATTCGCATAATCGAATAGATGGCATTGTCTATCATGTCCCTGTTTTTTTTGATTTTTTCGACCGTAGCCCAATATTCAATTAGTTTTAAACGATCCAGTTTTTCAAAAAGTAATTGGTTGGCCTCCTTAGTGGAATCAGTGATTTGAGATGGGTAAAAAGGAGTGATATGTTCAGTCAATGCGCTAAACTTACCTATGTCGTCAATTTTGGAGATTTCGGAGATGCTGTCAAGATAGTTGACTAATGTGTCAGAGGTGCTTCCAAAAAAATGGTTGGCGAAGTTGGTTTCGGTATTGCGCTCGTTCGTCGAAACGGCATTCCAACTCATCTCGGCACCCAAGGCCAAGCCGTAAAGGGCGCAGTTGGTCAGCGACTCTCCGAAGTCGTCCCAGCAGGTGTTGATGACACCCAAGGCACCGTTTTTGTAACCGTCACGGCAAAGGTTGGTGATGTTCTTCCTGAACTCGTAATGCTTGGGCCATACCCGTTCCGAAAGGCTCACGCCCGGCGCGACAAAAAATTTGCGCCCCGAATTGACGTAGGGTTTCAAAAAGTCGTTGAAATCGTCAATTCCCACATAACTCCACGCGATGAGGAAAATGTCCTTGTCCAAGTTTTCAAGGATTTCGGGATGCTTGTCGGCAATGTCGCCCCACATCATCACGCGCTTGCGGTAGGGTCGCAGCATCCGATTGACGCGGTTAATGTGCTGGTAATAAACCGTTTCCGCTCCGACAGAATCGACGTATGCTTTAGCGTAGCCTTGGCCGAGGCTTTCGGTCTCGTCACAATTGATGTTAAAATACGGTGACTTGTAGGCTCTTGCCACTTCGTGGAGATGGTCTTCAAGAAATTTGTAGGTTTCTTTTTTGGCGGGATTGAGGTTCCATTTTGTGTCGGCGAGGTCACTATAGAATGGGTTGCAAAGAATTTCCTCAAAATGTCCGAAACATTGCTGATTGCCAATGATTTGTATGTGATAGGGTTTGCAAAACTCCTCCAATTCCTTGATTTCCTCGGCGGTAAAGGCATCGGTGGGTGCGATGTCGGGGTGGCATTTGGTCTTGAAGGTGTGTTCGGTGTAGAGGGAGAACGCATTGAGCTTACACTCAGCCATTTGCGGGATGAGATGTTTCAGGTAGTCCATGCTGACGATAGGCCCTCGGCTGATGTCGTCCTGCCAAGCACGAATCTTGAAGTTGGGCCAGTCGGTGATGGTCATGCAGGGGATGGCGATGTTGCCGTCGGGGCTTTTTAGGGAGGCGTAGCGGTAGAGTTGTTTGAGGCTTTGCGTGGCGTAGAAAAGTCCCGCCGAAGTGGTAGCCTCCATGCGGATGAAATTGCGGTTGACGGTCAGGCGATAGGCTTGGTCCTCGTTTTCGCTGATGCCGAGGTGGTCGGTTTTGATAAGCTCGATGAAATGTTTTCCTTTGATGACACCGCGCGAGAACAGCACTTTCTTGCTGTTGATTTGGTCCAAATCGTTGCGCCACATGGTGACAATTCGGCTGATTTCGGCATCGGAAGCATCGTAGGTAAGGACGACATCATCGTTCCAAACAAACTGACCTTCAGAAGTTTCCACTTGCTGTGGCGTGGGCAGGATATGGACATTTTGCGCGAAGGCAGTCAACGTTAAAAAGCAGAGAATGAAAAGGAGTTTGGGTTTCATCGCGTTCAAAATTTTCTGCAAAATTACAATAAATTTCAAATTGGGTTGCGTGATTTCATGTGCAATCCAAGCAGATGCTCTCAACGAGCCAGAAGTATTTGTTTAGGAGGTTTTGGGGACATTGAAACTCAATTGTTGTTATAACCAAAATCCCTTGTTCCAAATTTTTCCTTATATAGAGACTCTCTATCAATTGCCACGGTATCAACGACATTTAGCGGCAGTGTTTCAAGGATGCTCCATTGGAAATATTTCTGGGCATATAGTGGGTCATTCTTCAATAGTTCGACCAATGTGATATCGTTTCCATGACCAGTTCCTGCATAAATGCTCCATCTACCCCAAATGCCTTGCTTGTTGTATGTGGAACCGATATAATGTTTTCCGTTGCTTTTGTCTAAAATAAGATAAATGCAATTACATGCTTCGAGTTTCGACTTCCATTCAGGGTTTTGTGTATCAATAATTTTTCGTAATTGCTCATAATTAAGCACAACATCTTCGTATTGGACGAAAGGAGGTACTTTGTCGTTGTTAATCCCTTTGTCAATACGGACTACTTCCTTATCATTTTTCCACCATTGATGCCAAGAGATTGCAGACTCGCCCCAATTTATTATCACTCTCTCATTGAGTATTTCAAATCCTTTGACTTCTTGAAAATCAAACATTGAGGTCTTTTCGTCAACAGTTTCGTGACCACAATTCTTGAAAACACCTACAAATCGTGCTTCTTGACCGCTTTCGCCAATAAACGAGACAATATATTCGACCGTATTAAAGTTTTCCGTAGCCTGATGACTCTGATATTTGAGAAACAAAGCATGGTCGTAACGGTACATGTGATAGAGAGAACCCATGTAGGTTTCATTGAGGAAATGAATCGTCGCTTTGTTTTCTTTGTGTCTCACAAGTTTGATTCTGGTTGCCATGTCAAACTCGATGTTTCTTCCTGTTAGGAGTTCTTGAATTGTGATGATGATATTGTTATCCATATTTTTGTGAATTAAATGTTGTGCAAAGTTATACAAATCTTTCTTACCACCAACTCTCCCTAATCCAATAAAATACTCGTTCCCGAATCTCCTCTTTGGTTTCGTTGGGATGTGCTTGTCGGTGTTCTTCTTCAATAGCGGCAAAGATGCTTTCGCCGTCCAAATTTTTGTTGTTGAGTTTCCAAACGGGATAACTCTGTGGAGAATATTTATTCTTCTCAAAATGTACCGATGTGCCTGCTTTCAGTAGTTCTGTGAGTAGTTTCACAGCCTCTTCTTTTTCGAGTTTATAAACGCGTAGCATAATGTCTGGAATGCGCTTGTTCGTAATCGCTTCAATGTATTTCTCGATACATTGCTGTATCGTTACACGATAGGTGTAGGCCCTGCCTTCCGCATAAAGGACAATCACACGGTTCAGGTCGCCGCCTTTGTGGGCGAATTCTCCCAATTTGCTGAGTTTCTTTTCAATAGTAGAACGCATCTGCCATTCTCCTGAGATGTGGTCCCAATATTCACGGTTGGCAAGAATGCCTTCAAGTTCTTCGATGGTTTGTCCGTTGTTGTACATGATGTTTGTTGCTTTTGAGTTATTCGCTGCAAAAATAAGATATACTTGTGCCAAATCGCAGCACAAGCAAAACAAATCCATTTTTTATAAAGATTTTTGAAGGCCTCATGTCGAAATAACTCTTATTTTTGCGACAGGGTTCTGTCCCTTCCACGGGAATTCCATTCCCGCCGCAAAACCACAAACGACCATGACCAACGATGCGAACACCCCCATACCCAACGAGACTTCCACTTGGCAGGAGCCGGGCGCATGGCGCAAGCCGTGCATCGTGCATGTGACAATGGTGGCTAAAGGGCGTGAACCCATTTTCGGCAAACTCTCCCACAATGGCACGAAGGCCGAGGTGGAGAAAACAGCCATAGGCTGGGCGCTCATCGACCAACAGCAACGGATGCTCAACCTTTGCCCAGAGATTAAAATCCTTGCGGACAAAGTCATGCCAGACCATCACCATATCGTTTTGCAGGTTCGGCGTACCATGTCGCGTAGCATCAAGGAAGTGGTGCGGGGCTATATGCAGGGCTGCAAGGCTGAAGCCCGAAAACTGGGCTATGAAGGGAACTTGTACGATGCGCCGCCCTATTATCGTGTGCTTACACATAAAGGGCAACTTCAGGCGATGATAGATTATGTGTACGCCAATGCTGAACGGGCTTGGCAGCGCAAGCAAAATCCTGGCTTGTTCCGAATGCACCGTAGGACGGAGGCTTGCAACATGCTTTTCACCTCCATGGGCAATCATTTCCTTCTCGATTGGCCCGACCGTCAGTTGGTGGAGATGTCGCGCAATGCCACGGACGAGCAAGTCCAGCAAAGGCTGAAGTCGGTGATAGCAGCGGCACAAAACGGAGCCATAACCTATACGGCTTCCATCAGCAAAGCCGAGCAATTCATCGCGCGGACGCTGCGTGAGCAGGGCTTCCCTTTGGTCGTTCTCCTCAACGATGGCTTTCCAAAAGAAGGCTCGCCGCATGAGCGGTACTTCAAGCCAGGTGGGGTTTATTTTGAGGCGTGTTCCCAAGGGAAACTGTTGCTTTTAGAACCTACAGAGCAGGCTTTTATCAATCCTTTCATCCGTCAATCCGTCGAAGAAACGCTTCGCCAAAAGGCCGAGGCCAAGCATTTCGAATATAGGCCTATTGCCATCGATTCGTTGCGGTATCGTTTTGTCGCGCTTAATGAGATGGGGAGGAGGCTTATTGAGGGGCGCGGGGCGGATGGAATCCGCCTTTAACGGACTGAACTAGGTGCACTATTGTTTACACAAGATAAAACTCAAAACATACCCGGCCCCTCAATCATCTTCGTAATTCATCTGTTCCCTCTTGTTTGAACTTGTGCAATTTTCGCACAGGTTGCTTCTTAGCAGGTGTAATTTCAGAATGTTAAATATTCAACTTCAACTGTATCTCCTCCACCTGCCTTTTCAACTCCTGCACGGTTTGGATAAGTTGCTCCTCGCGGAAGCGGTTCTCGCGCTGCTCGGGCATCTCCGCGCTGATGTAATGCACGAATTTCCACACCTCTTTGATGTCGGCGGCGGCAAGGTCGTAAGGTTGGTAAAGTGGGTTTAATGAACTGAGCGTCAGTTTGCTCTCGTGCTCGATTTTGTTGTCCACAATCTTGAAGACGATGCCGTCGTCCTGCGTGAGGACGATGTACGGCTGTCCGCTGCGGATATAGGTCCAGTCGAGGACATATTCACCAGTGACGTAGGAACCATCGGGGATGGGCAGCATCGAGTCGCCGCTGATTTGGAATGTGCGGTACTTGCGGTCGCGCGAGAGGAACGGCATGGTGAAAGTCGGCAGCACCTTGATATATTCAGGGTCGGCGAAACCAGTGGTATAGCCCGCCTTGGCTTTTTCAGTCACGAGTTCGATGTTCTCGTCGTTGTCGTTGTTCACGGTGGTGGCCAAAACGCGGATGTTGCTGCCTTTCAGGTGCACATCGTAGCCGCGCTCCAATTGTGAAAGTTGGCTCGGACTAATGCCGCTCAAATCGACCTTCACCAAAGTATCGATGGCGATGCCGAAGTATTTCGAGAAAGCGACCAAGGCCTCAAGGTTAGGCTCGGAAACGCCGTTTTCGTAGCCGCTCAGCGTGGAGCGCTTCATTTGCAAGGAAAAAGCCACATCGTCTTGGGTGCGGTTGCGGTGCTTGCGGAGAAATTTGATGTTGCTGTTGAAATACATATTGTTGAATTGTTGGTTGTTTAACTGTTTAATTGTTTAATTGTTGGGTTTCCCCTTCGGGGAATGGAGTATTTGTTTTGTTTGTAGGGCGGCGGCAAAAACAAGTTGAGTTTCCGTAACTCTACTGGCCGCCGCAGTTAAGAATCACCTCTAACCTCCATTCCCAGTAGGGGAATCTTATTTTGTGAGAAAAATTTCTGTTGCTCTTGCATTATATTAGAATAAATGATTAAATTTACGGCGAGAAATTTGATTAAAAACTCGTCAAAAGTACAACTTTTTTGGAACATGCAAGCATTTTGGGCAAAAAAAGGAGGAATTTTTATGGAAAGGACGATTTTGCACTTGGATTTGGACACTTTTTTCGTGTCGGTGGAACGGTTGGTGAACCCTTCCTTGGTGGGCAAGCCGGTCATCGTGGGCGGCATGTCGGACCGTGGCGTGGTCTCCACTTGCAGTTACGAGGCGCGGCGTTTCGGGGTACATTCAGCCATGCCTATGCGGATGGCGCGGCAACTCTGCGCCCAAGCGGTCTTCATCCGTGGCGACATGGAACTCTACAGCCGTTATTCGCGTTTGGTGACGGACATCATCGCCGACAGCGCGCCCGTGTATGAGAAAATGTCCATCGACGAGCATTACCTCGACCTGACGGGCATGGACCGCTTCCACGACTGCCAACTGTGGTCGCACGAACTGCGGCAGAAAATTATCCACGAAACGGGCTTGCCGATTTCGTTTGGACTCTCTGAAAACAAGACCGTTGCGAAGATTGCCACGGGACAGGCCAAGCCCAACGGCGAATTGGAGGTGCCCATACCTTATATTAATAGTTTCCTCGACCCGCTGTCGGTACAGAAAATCCCGATGGTGGGCGAGAAAACCTACACGCTGCTCCGCTCGATGGGCGTGGAGAAAATCGGCACCTTGCGCCGACTACCACCTTTGGCGATGGAACGCGCCATGGGCAAGCACGGCCTCGACATCTGGAAGAAGGCCAACGGCCATGACAGCACGCCGGTCTGCCCGTATCAGGAGCGGAAGTCCATCAGCAAGGAACGCACTTTCGAACAGGACACGATTGATGTGGCGGCCATTCGGCAATGTTTGGCGCGCATGGTGGAAAGCCTCGGCTTCGACTTGCGCTCGCAACACAAACTGACGGGTTGCGTGACGGTGAAAATTCGTTACTCGAACTTCGACACGCACGACATGCAGCAGCGCATCCCTTACACGGCCTTCGACCATGTCTTGCGGCAGACCGTCAACGGCATCTTCGACCGACTCTACAACCGACGGATGATGATTCGGTTGGTGGGTGTGCGTTTCAGCGAATTGGTCAGCGGGATGCCGCAACTGGCCTTGTTTGATGATAATGCGGAATTGACAAATTTGTATGTTGCGATGGACAAAATAAAAATGCGGTTTGGGGAGGAGATTATACACAGGGCCGCGGGATAAATATAATGCGGCTGCCACGGTGTGACAGCCCTACAGTCGGGGTTTGTAGGGCTGTCGTATTACGGCAGCCGCTGAAATTTGCCATTCTGATGTTTATTTTGTAATTTTGCACCTTAAATAATATGTAATATGAACGACAAACCAACATTCACATTTCGTGACGGGATGACCGCCGACGAAGGCTATATTCAATGGATTGCTGACATCAAGCAGCGTTTCCGCCAAAGCCAGATAAAGGCGGCTGTCCGTGTGAACACCGCCATGCTTGAGTTTTATTGGAGCATGGGACGAGATATTGTGGAACTACGGGCAGAGAGCAAATGGGGCAGTGGTTTTTTCAATCAGTTAAGCCTTGATATGAGGACTGCTTTTCCTGACGAAACAGGTTTCTCTGTAACCAACCTCAAATATATGAAGCGCTGGTATACCTTTTATAGAGAAAGAGTTACAATTCGTCACCAAGCTGGTGACGAATTTGATGACAATCTTGCGCATCAAATAGATGATAAACAAGATATTGCAATTCGTCAGCAAGTTGCTGACGAATTAGTAAACACAAATCGTCAGCAACTTGCTGACGAAATAGGTCAACAAATTGTTGACCAATTAGAGATGCCCGAAATCTTTGGCAGAATACCTTGGTTTCATCACGTCCACATTATCTCCAAATGCAAGTCTCTCGATGAAGCCCTGTTCTACATCAATCGGGTGGCGGAAGAAGGCTGGAGCCGCAGCAGACTTGAAAATCAAGTGGCAGCCAATCTTTTTGGTAGTCAAGGTGCAGCCATCACCAACTTTGAGCAAACATTGCCCGCTCCACAGAGCCAACTGGCGAAAGAGATACTGAAAGACCCCTACAATTTCGGTTTCTTGGCGATGAACAAAGAATATGAGGAGAAAGACATGGAGGATGCGCTTGTGGACAATGTCACACAGTTCTTGTTGGAATTGGGCAAGGGCTTTTCATACGTTGGTCGTCAGATGGAACTGCAAATGCCTGGCGGACAAACGTTCTTCCCCGATTTGCTGTTCTATCACATACCGCAACACCGCTATGTCGTCATTGAATTGAAGGTGGTGAAGTACATCCCCGAGTTTGCCGGCAAACTGAATTTCTATGTCACCGCCGTTGATGAGTTGCTGCGTGGCGAGGACGACAACCCCACCGTTGGATTAATCATCTGCAAATCGACCGATAAAACCGTTGTGGAATGGTCGTTGCGCGACATCAACAAGCCGCTTGGCGTGTCCTCCTACCAGTTGGAAGAGGTGGTGGAGCGCACGGTGAAGGAATTGGAAATGAAGAAAGAAAAATGCTCTCAAAATGCAAGCATATTGGAATAATGTGTATTATTGTGCTCGAAAACAATTTCAATAGTATGAATCAACGAGAAATGTTAAAGTTTCGTAAGGTGTTGTTTTTTTTGTCATTGATAGGTGTGGCAATAATAGTGTATTCGTGTGCTTCGTCTTCAAAAACAACATCCTTTGATTTCCAACATCATCAATCTTTGACGAGCGGTTTTGTTGTGGAGGATGACACAGTGTTTTTCCCCAATCATTTTGTTGTTGAACAGAATCTCAATGAACTTGATATTAATATTCGGATTTCGCCGCATAAAATGAAAAAAGGGGACGAGGCGGCTGTTTGTGTGTGGGCAGATGGTGAAAACCATGCAGATGCTGTAATGTTTAAGATAGGCGCCGCCAATGCCTGGGTATTGTACAGATTTGTTGTCAACGGGAAAACCTATCCAATTTGTTCCGTCTTTTTAGGATTTCCTTCGAGACATCAAGCTTTAGTACATATTAAACGAGTTGAAGATGACCTGGTATTTTATCAACCATACGATAGGGAAGTCGCTCGCATTGGTTTGAGCCAATTGTTCAAAGGTAATCCTTCGGACAAAACTGTGAGGCTTGTGATGTATGCAGTTCAAGCGGAAAACCATAAGCCTTTTACGGTTGATTTCGATTATTGAAGATGATTCATCACCTGACTGCCAACTGCTACGCAATCATTTTTACTTGTTTTTCTTTTCTGACATTAGAGAAAATCAAGTAATTGCCATGAATTATGCACCCAAACTGGTTCCCATCTCAAAAACTTTGATTAAATTTACGGCGAATTTTTTGATTAAAAACTAATCAAAATCATTGAATTGATCGCCGTCCATTCATATAACAGTCTGTGCTACGGCACGATGCCGATTGCGGACTTGGTCGGGAAGGCCGCCGCGCTCGGCTATGCCGTCTTGCCTTTGACCGACATCAATACGACGATGGGTGCCGCCGATTTCGTGGTGGAATGTGGCAGAAAAGGCGTGCGGCCCGTGCTCGGCGTGGAGTTCCGCAACGGCAACGAACTGCTGTATGTGGCCTTGGCCAAAAACAACGCGGGCTTCGCCGAACTGAACCGTTTCCTGACGCAACACAACCTCACGAAGCAACCTTATCCCGAGACGGCACCCGATTGGGAACAGGTTTTCGTGATTTATCCCTTCGGGAAACGGAAACCGAACTTTCTGAAAGAGAACGAGTTTCTAGGTGTGCGTTTTTCCCAATTGACCAAATTGTACAACTGCGAGTCCTTTCAGAAGTTGGTCGCCATGCAACCCGTGACCTTTGCCGAAGCCGATGATTTCCAACTGCACCAAAGTCTGCGCGCCATTGATGAAAATGTGCTGATTTCGCGCCTTGAGCCTAACGCTTGTGCCGCTCCCGACGAGATTCTTTTGTCGCCAGAAAGGCTGAAAACGACCTTTGCACTTTATCCGCAACTCATTGAAAATGCGGAGCGTATTTTGGAAGAATGTGAAATCAACTTGGACAGCAGCGTGAAAAACAAACACACCTACACAGGCAATGTCTATGACGACCGCGAACTGCTGCGCAAACTGGCTTTCGACGGCATGGCATACCGCTACGGCCTGCACGACAAAAACGCCTATCGCCGCATCGAGAAGGAGTTGGACATCATCGAAAGGATGGGCTTTTGCGCCTATTTCCTCATCGCTTGGGACATCGTGCGCTTCGCCATCAGGCAAGGTTTCTATCATGTCGGGCGGGGAAGCGGAGCCAATAGTGTGGTGGCTTATTGCCTGAAAATCACCGATGTAGATCCGATTGAACTGGACTTGTACTTCGAGCGTTTCCTCAACCCCATGCGAAGCAGTCCGCCCGACTTCGACCTTGATTTCTCGTGGCGCGACCGCGACAAGGTTATCCAATACATTTTCGACAAATACGGCCCTGACCATGTGGCTTTGCTCGGCGCGACGGTCACTTTTCAGGACAATTCGCTTTGCCGCGAGTTGGGCAAGGTGTTCGGTCTGCCCAAAGGCGAAATTGACCAGATGGAGCGCAATCCGACGATTTTTGCACAACAAAGCGAAATTGGGCGCAACATCCTCGCCATCGCCGAGCGCATCCGCGACTTCCCGCGCCAACGCTCCATCCATGCTGGCGGCGTGTTGATTACGGAAGATCCGATTACCAATTTTGCCGCCCTCGACCTGCCGCCCAAAGGCTTCCCAACCACGCAATACGACATGTATTCTGCTGAAAAATTAGGCTTTGAGAAAATTGACATTTTGAGTCAGCGGGGCATCGCCCACATCCGCGAGGCGGTGGAGATGGTGGAGCGCAGCCGTGGTGTTCGCATTGACATTCACCAGATTAACTCGCTAAAACAAGATGAGTTAATCAAGCGGCAACTGCTCAAGGCCGAGACTTGCGGCTGTTTCTACATCGAGAGTCCAGGGATGCGCGGCCTGTTGCGCAAGTTGCGTTGTTCCGATTACAAGACTTTGGTCGCGGCCAGTTCCATCATTCGGCCGGGCGTAGCCCATTCGGGAATGATGCGCGAATATGTCCATCGTTTCCATCATCCTGATACTGTGGATTATAAGCATCCCGTTCTGAAGGAACTTTTGGCCGAGACTTACGGTGTGATGATTTATCAGGAAGACGTGCTCAAAGTGGGGCATTATTTTGCAGGCTTGGACTTGGCTGAGGCCGATGTGCTGCGTCGCATGATGGGTCACAAGATGCGCGACAAGTTTGAATTTGAACAAGTTACGAAACGTTTCTTCGACAACTGCAAGGCCAAAGGCTATCCCGATGACTTGGTGCACGAACTTTGGCGGCAGATTGAGTCGTTTTCAGGCTATTCCTTCTCCAAGGCACATTCGGCTTCCTACGCGGTGGAGAGTTACCAAAGCCTCTACCTCAAAAGCCACTATCCGCTTGAATTTCAGGTGGCTGTGATTAACAACTTTGGTGGTTTTTACCAAACTTGGTTCTACTTCAACGAAGCGCGACGCATGGGCGCGAAAATCCATCTGCCTTGCGTCAATCGCAGCGATTACCTCACCACTTTGAACGGTCGGACGATTTTCATGGGTTTTGTGCATTTGCAAGGTGTTGAACAACAATTTGTTGAGCGTTTTCTTGCTGAACGTGCGGCGCGTGGGCCTTTTGCAAGCCTCGAAGACTTCATTTCGAGGGTTTCATTCAAAATTGAACAACTCGTTTTGCTCATTCGCGGCGGTGCATTCGACTTCACGCGAAAGCCCAAGGCTGAACTGCTGTGGCAAGCGCATTTGAGCAAAAGCGACGGCAAGAAAGAACAGCCCGAAACGCTTTTCCAACTTGAAAACCAGCATTTTGAGTTTCCTGATTTCAAGACCAACGCTCTGCAAAACGCATACGACGAAATGGAACTTTACGGTTTCCCTGTTTCCCTCACTTGGTTCGACTTGCTCAAAACCAATTTCCGAGGCGAGTTGATGGCCTGCCAAATGCTGAACTTCGTGGGACAACGCTATAGAATGCTCGGCAAATTGGTGACAGTGAAGAATTTCCGAACCAGCAAAGGAGAACCAATGGCCCTTGCCACTTTCATCGATGCCACGGGCGAGGCTTTTGACACGGTGCTTTTCCCGCAAGTTTTTAAGAATTATCCTTTCCAAGGTGATGGCATCTATCTGCTTTTGGGCAAGGTGACGGAGGAGTTTGGGCAGGCTTCGTTGCAGGTGGAGAGGATGGAGAGGTTGGGATATAAAGGGCTGGAATGAGTCTTGCTTTCCTTAATCACTTCGGGCGCGGTGCAGGCGGTTTGCAGCCGGAAGATTACGGATGTTTTGCAGAAATGAAAATGTAAGGCTTTCTTGCTATGTTGTGGAAAAAGTGTAATTTTGCAGTCATAAAACATAAAAAGAACAGCCATGAATGCGATTTCAATGAACAATTTGTGGAACTACCTGCAAGGACTTTCCTTGTCGGCGAGCAATAGGCAGTGGTTGGCGGAACGCCTTATGAATCCTATTCAGGATGCGGCGGATGGGGATGTCGATTCAAAGTTGGTGTTTCCTAAGATTCCCAAGGATTATCAACTCTCCGACGAAGTGTTAAGCATGGCTTGTGAGCCGTTCCCCGCTGACTTTAATGTGGATTTGGAACTGCAAGAAATGTGGGAGGAGCGTGCCAAATGAATGTTTTCATTGATACAAATGTGGTCGTTGATTTTTTGGGGAAACGAGAAGGTTTCTTTGAAAGTGCCGCAATGATTTTCCAAATGCAAAAGGACGGGAAAATCGATGCCATTGTTTCTTCTTTGACCATCATAAACTGCGCATATATTCTTCGCAAAGTTTTCTCAAGAGAAGTGATGCTTGACAAAGTGGAAAAACTGTGCAAAACCTTTAGGATTTCTGCTATTGACAAAACAACCCTTGTCGAAGCATTGGAAAGACGTCCCTATGATTTTGAAGATGCTGTTCAATACATATCTGCTTTACCCTATAAACCAGACATTGTCATCACGAGGGACAAGCGCGGTTTTTTGGATTTGGAAGTGCCAATCATGACACCTGATGAGTTTATCGCCGAATGTAAAAAATAGGACTATGGAAAAACCCGAAAAACGCCTCTTCACCACAAGTGAATACATGAAGGAGGAATATTGCGCGAAGATTGTGCGCATTGGCGAGATGAAGGAGATTGAAGGTTCGGATTTCCTCGTGCAGACGATGGTGGACGGCTTCAGCATTGTGGTTGCAAAAGGGCAGTTCACGGTGGGCGAGCCTGTGATTTATTGCATGAACGAGACCGCGCTCAATAAGGATTTTTTGGCCGCCAACAACCAGTTTGAACTCGGCCTTGCCGAACTCAACGCCAACGCTGCGGAAGTCCTCAAACTGAAAGAGGAAGGCAAGATTGACGAAGCCAAGAAACTCGTGGGGTTTTTCAACAAGCACGGGCGTGTGAAACTCATCAAGTTGCGCGGCTGCCCGTCGTATGGCTGCATTTTCAAGAAGGATTCTCTTGTGCGGTGGAAGAAGAAACTGGCCGACGAGGACCTTGAAAGTTACTTCACCACCGACGAGAACGGCATCGAGCACCCGTTTTCGTTCGATACCATTGCAGGCGAACTGTTTGTCGAGGCCTACGTGCCGCCCATCCAGTTTCCGAAAGACGCGACCAAGCGCGAGAAACGCCGCGACCGTGGCATCAAGCGTTTCAAGCGCATCATCCCGGGTGAGTTTTTGCTGCACTACGACACAGCGCAGCTGCAAAGCAGCCTCTGGCGTTTTGAGCCTTCGACGAAAGTCACCATCAGCGTCAAAATGCACGGAACCAGCGTGATAGCGGCTAATGTGCTGACCAGAATCCCCGTGCCGATGACCTCGGCAGAACAGTGGTTCAACAAGAAAGTGAAAAAGGAAATCAAGCACCTTGGCAAGCAGCGCGTCAATCCGTATTGGGGCAAGGCGAAACAGGAAAAGGAATCGAAAATCCTGAACGACAGAAAAATAGCCGATTTCAAAATCGACTACGGGCCAGTGTATTCATCGCGAACGGTCATTAAGAACCAATTTGATTCGAAATATGGCGGCTTCACGGCAGGTTTCTATGGTCAGGACATTTGGACCGAATACGGCAACTTGATTTTCAAATATTTGGACAAAGGTATGACGCTTTACGGCGAGATTTGCGGCTACCTCACCCAATCGGACAGCATGATTCAAGGCGGCTACGACTACCGCTGCGATCACGGCAAGAATTTCCTCATGCCGTATCGCATTACCATCAAGCATGAAAACGGCAAGAAGGAGGAATGGAACGTGCAGCAAGTGCATGATTGGACGGTGAAACTGATGGAAGCGCACCCCGAAATTGCCGAGCGGCTGAAACCCATCCCGATACTTTATCATGGCACCATCGCAGACCTTTATCCCGACATCCCCAACGATGCCAATTGGGGCATGAACTTCCTTGAGCATTTGGCCAACGACGCGGAGCATTTCGGCATGGAGAAAAACGAGCCTTTCTGCAAGAACAAGGTGCCGCGCGAGGGTATTTGCATCCGCATTGACGACGACCCTGTGGCCGAGTGCTTCAAGCTGAAAACTTTCGCTTTCCTGAAGAAGGAACAAGGCGAAATCGACGCGGGAACGGTCAATATTGAGATGCAGGACGCCTACGCGAACATTGCAGGTGGCGAAAATTGAGTTTTTTGCCTTTGTTGTTTGAAAATCTACACCGTAAGTGTGTAATGTTTTGTATCTTTGCAAAAATTTTATCCAAAGAAAATGCAAAAAAAACTGTTTTTATTGATAACTTGCCTTTTAGCACTGGCAGTCAGCGGCTTTGCCCAGTCGAAAGGTAGCGTTTCGGGCACGGTTCGTGACGCGAATACTGGCGAGTCGCTGATTGGCGTCTCCATCTATGAAGAGCAACTGCAATCGGGCACTACGACCGATGAAAATGGACATTATGGGCTGGAATTGCCTTATGGCGAGCATGTGCTGCGGATTTCCTATATCGGTTATCGTACGCTCAATACCAAGGTCAGCATTGGCAATAAGCCTCAGACATTGAACCTGAAATTGCAGCCGGAATCGGAGCGGCTTTCAGAGGTGGAGGTTACGGGCGAGCGCAAGGACCGCAATGTCTCGATCATGGCGATGAGCGTGCAGTCGTTAGATATGATTACCATCAAGAAGATTCCCGCTTTGATGGGTGAGGTCGATGTCATCAAGTCGATACAACTGTTGCCGGGTGTGCAGGCAGCTTCAGAAGGCTCATCGGGTTTCAGCGTGCGCGGCGGTGCCACCGACCATAACCTCATCCTTTTGGACGATGCGCCCATCTACAACGCTTCGCACTTCCTCGGCTTCTTCTCGGTGTTCAACAACGATGTGGTGAAAGACGCTACCCTTTATAAGGGCGACATTCCGGCCTATTTCGGTGGACGACTTTCATCTGTGCTCGATGTGACGGTGAAAGACGAGATGCCCAAGAAATTCAGCGGACAAGGAGGCGTGGGCTTGGTGACGAGCCGCTTGATGCTTGAGGCACCACTTTTCGACAACAAGACTTCGGTGATGGTGGCAGGCCGTTCTACCTATGCTGGATTGATTCTGCCCTTAATGGGTGAAAACCTGAACAAATCCGCCATTTATTTTTACGATTTGAATGCAAAGGTGACGCAAATCCTCGACAAAAAGAACCGCCTCTATGTCTCGTTTTATCATGGCTACGACAAGTTTTCGATGCAGGATATGATTAAGATGGGCTATGGAAATACCAGTGCCACAATCCGTTGGAATCATATCTATTCCGATAGGTTGACCTCAAACCTGTCGCTCATCGGGTCAAGATACAGATACTCGATTGGCCTGAAATACAGCCCTTATGATTTTACTGTGAAGGCGGGTACCGATGCCGTCAATCTTGCTTACGACTTCACCATGGTTTGGAACGACAAGCATGTTTCAAGGTTTGGCCTGACCTCGGGAATCCAATCCTACAAGCAGGGCGAGATTGACGACAAAGGTGGTGCTTTGGCGCAATATCTCCAAGTGGACCAAACGGTATCAGTGACGCGAAAAGGCTTGGAACACGCCTTGTATTTCACGCACGACTACAACCCGACGCCGCGACTTTCCTTCCGTTTGGGTGCACGTTTGTCATGCTTCCAGAATATCGGCGAGGAGGACTTCTATGTCTTTGAAAAAGTGTTCTACACTGTCACGGATACGATTCATTACGGCAAGGGCGAGATTTTCAACACAGAGATTCATCCCGAACCGCGTGTGGCGGCCATGTATCGGCTCAATGAAAAGTCGTCCATCAAGGCTTCCTATTCGCGAACGGTGCAATACGCCCAAGTGTCCTCGTCGGCTACGGGCGGCTTGCCTTTTGACGTGTGGTTCCCTGTGAGTCCCAATGTGAAACCCCAGAAGTGCGACCAAGTGGCTCTCGGCTATTTCCGCAATTTCAAGAACGATGCCATTGAGACTTCCTTTGAGGTTTACTACAAGAACCTTCAGAATGTCATTGACTTTAAGGATAATGCCATTACGTATGGTTATTTGCTGATTGACGGCGAGTTGCGTTTTGGTAAGGGCCGTTCTTATGGCGCCGAGTTGCTCGTTAGGAAGAATGTCGGCAAGTTCACAGGTTGGATTTCCTATACGTATTCCCGTTCATTCCGCACGGTCAAAGGCATCAACCTTGGGCTTGAATACCGATCACCTTACGACCGTCCGCATAATATTGTCATTGTTGCCAATTATGAGATTTCGCCGCGTTATAGCGTTGCGCTCAATTGGATTTACAATACGGGCAAACCTGTCACTTATCCATTCGGACAATATACCATCGGCAATGTGACCTACGCTGTGTATAACGGCAGGCGCAACCAAAGCCGCTATCCCGACTATCATCGTCTCGATGTCTCCTTTACCTGCAAGTTGGGCAAGCTGGACAACAAGAAATGGCAAAGCGAACTCAATGTGTCGGTCTACAACGCCTATGCGCGACACAACACATGGGCCATCACCTTCGACAAAGGCCCGAACGGGAGCATCGCCACCAAGAACATGTATCTGTTCTCGGCCGTTCCTTCCATTTCCTATAACTTCAAATTCTGAGTGTGATGAAATCGGGAATTAAGGTCTTGGTTTTTGGCTTTTTGGCGTTTGCTTTTGCGTCGTGCACCGAGGATATTGTCATCGATTTGGAAGAGGGCAGTCCTTTGGTTGGCGTTGAGGCTTCGTTCTCCAATGAGATGAAATGCCATGAGACCATTCTGAGTTATACCGCCGATTTTTACAATCAGGAAGACATCCGTATGATTAGCGGTGCTCAAGTGTATGTCACGGATGGCGTGGATACGGTGTATTATTATGAGGATGCGGAACGGAAAGGGCATTATTTCACGGAGCCAGTTGCCGGAAAGAAAAACACGATGTATCGGTTGTGTGTTGACTTGCCTGAAGCCGATGGCGCGGTGCAGCAATATTTTGCCGAGTGCCTTATTCCCGATAACGTTGAACAGATTGACAGTCTGGTGATTAAGCCTTATAGTAACCTCGACGACACGATACCCACAGTGCTTTTCGGCGATACCATAGAATGGGTCTATCCATATTTTCAGAGCCTTCCCGATCCGAATATTGTCTATGCTCCAGCGATTTACAAGAACGATACCTTGCTGAACGACACGCTGACACAGCAGTCGATGATTCCGATTGGGGGTTACGCCGGCTATTACATCAACGGTCCTGAGATGACCGTCAGCAACCGAGAGATTCCCGTGTATGCTTTCAGGAAACGCGACCTGAGAGATGGTGACCGCATTCGGGTTTGCCTACGCAGCATTTCAATGGATTACTTGTATTATTACTATAGTCTAATGATGTCAATGGGCAACAATCCGATGATGGGTGCGCCGGCCAATGTGGCCACCAACATACAGCCTTCGGGGAAGTGTGTGGGTTGGTTCTTTACGGTTTCCGTCGTTTTCGCGGATGCCGTATTCGAGGACAAATAGTGAAAGTTAGCATGAAAGGAACTTGCATGATGAAAAAGATGAAAGTCAATAAATGTTTTTTGGTGAGTTTGGTGTTGATGTCGTTTTGGTCTTGCACCGAAGACATCACCATTGACCCGCCTTTAGGTAGGAAAGTTCCTGTGGTGGAAGGTTCCATCACGGATGAGTACAAGCGCCATGAAGTCATCTTGAGCTATTCTTCGTCGCTGTATTCCGAAGAACGTGAGATGATTCCTAACGCGGTGGTGTATGTGGCTGGTGGAGGAGACACTATTTATTATCATGAGCAGTTGGACAATCCTGGGCACTATCTCACCGATTCGGTGGCGGGAAAGAAAAACCGCCGTTACCATTTGGAAATCAATGTGGCCGAAAACACATGGTATACCTTGCCAATCCGAATGTATGCCGAGGTGAAAATGGCGAATAATGCCCGTTGCATCGACTCGCTTGGGTTGTTGCCGAAATACAACACGGAGGACGACATCCCATTCGTCGAAGACTCGATGGCGGTTTGTCTTTGCCCTTATTTTCAGACCCTTTCTGACCCCGAAATTGTTTACAACGTGGAGCTTTATCTCAACGGAAGTGTCTTCAACAACCGTCCTTCCAAGTTGTTCCAACTGTTTCGGATGCGGGGCTATGCAGGCTATTATTTCAACGGGCCGGAAATGCTGAAAGACAATACTGAGGTACCAGTGGGCGTCATGAACAAGTCGTATCTGCAAGAAGGAGATGTCATCGGGGTGAAATTGTACAGCATCACGAGAGACTATATGTATTTCCTTTTGAACCAGAAGCTGTCCATCGGCATCAATCCTATTATGGGTGCCTATCCCGCCATGTTCACCAACATTTTTTCCAATTGCAACGCCATTGGTTGGTTCAGTGCTTCTTCGGTCATTCAGGCTGAGAACGTCTATCACGAGAACTGAAAGCGAATGCCAAGATAAAATGAAAGGCGGTCTCATTTTTTTGAGACCGCCTTTCTTGTATGAAAAGATTGTCTTTATTCCACAACAACTTTCGTGATGCTGACTTGCGTACCGCTGGTAAGGCGGAGGAAGTAGACGCCCTTGGTCAGGCCATTGACATTGATTTGCTCAGTGCCCTTGGCGTTGCCCATGGTCACCACCTGACCCATGCCGTTGTACATGGCATAGCTGTATTCGGCGTCGCCACCGTTGATGAACAGCGTGCTGTTGGTCGGGTTCGGGTAGATGGAGAATTCGCTTGTGCTTTCTTCGATGCTCAGTTCACCTTTCACTTCGGTGCATTGCGGGTAGGAACTGCCGTTACGATAGTTGGCAATGACGCAATAAGTGAAGTTGATTTCGGAGAACACTTCGTCGGTGTAGGTGCTTTCCTCGATTTGAGCGATTTCGATGCCATTGCGGAGGATGGTGTAACTCTCTGCACCTTCGGGAGCATCCCAAGTCAGGATGACAGTACCGATTTCCACAGCAGCTTCGAGGTTCTCGACGGGATCATAAGTGTTTGCCGGAGCTTCGCTTTCGCAGTCGCAGTCGAACTCGTACAGCACGCCGCTACTGAGGTTGCTGCCTTGGTAGATGATATCGCCATTTTCGTACTTCACCACGAAAGAGCATTCGGAGGTGTATTGTCCGTTGATCCAAGTCAAAGTCACATGGACACCCTTACCGATTCTAAGGGTTTCAGTGGCTGAGAATCCGTTTTCGAAGGTCAACTCAACGTTCGGCGTGTTGTCGTCAAACGAAAGTCTCAGTTTGTTGCCGTTCCATCCGTCGCCGTAGGAGTCGTTCATCACGACCACCACGTTGCAGGAGTTTCTCAGGGTGATGCTGCCTTCCATAGTCAGGCCGCCATCAGCTTGCATGACAAAGTTGAGGGCAATTGATTCGCTTTCGGGGCATTCGGGGTCGATGGCCATTTGGAACACGCAAGGTGCCGTGCCACTGGGGTCGATGGTGCCGACTGAGAATTCGTTGTAATAGAGGTTGACGTAAGGATTGTCACAAGTGATGGTGGCTACGGCGTTGGAGGCCATGTAGTGACCAATGTTCTTGAAGTTGGCGACGATGAGCAAATCTTCACCCGGGACAAAAGCTCCGTTCCATTCAGCGCCTTCATAGTCGAGGATGGCTTGTCCGGCGGTAATGAAAGCTTTGCCACTCCAAGCCTTTTCGCCGCAATTCATGTCGACGTTGATTTGGAACTTGGTGCCATCTTCAACGCCTTCGGCAACGATGAAGCTGAAGGCATCGGTCAGGGTGATGGTTTCTTCGGCGGGTAGGATGTCAAACTCGGTTGTGCCTTGAAGGATGACGAAACGCTCGTCGGTGCAGCTCAACGTTACGGTGGTGATGCCATCGGTCGGGTCGACACCCACATTCTTGAAGCTCATGCTGAGGTTGGTTTCCTGATTGACGGCAGCGAAGTTGGGCGTGTAACCGGTCACAGTCACGAAAGCACCTTCGGCAGGAAGGATTTCGATTTCCATGACCTCAGTCACCTTGTTGTAACCCATCACAGTCAAAGTGGCGTTGCCAACATTCGACATCGGGGCAAATTCCAAAGTGGCAGCGCCGTTTTGGATGTAACTCGTGCTAATGACTTCACCGTTCATCATAAGGGTCGCGATACCAAACTCGGTGTCTTCGGCAGTGATTTCCAAGCTGCTCATGCCGAGCATGAGGACTGAAGGATTGCAAGTGACATTCATGCTGACTGGGTTGTCAGTGCGCACCATCAGGCTCGGGTCGCCGAAGAGGATCCACGTGTTGTGTGTGGCACCTGCATCAGACGGGTGCATGTCTAAGATGTACATGTTTCCGTTCAGTGAAGCACCGCCAAAGGTGTGGCAGAATTGGTCGTTGTGTTTCCATTCTGTGAGAATGTCGACCATTTCGTCCTGACCGGTCATTGGAGGCACCCAAGGCTGCGAAATCCAGCTGAACATGCCGCCGATGGCACCCGTAGGAGCACCAGTGCTATTGTTGGTGGCGCGAAGCCAAGCCTCGCCGAAGCAGTTGCCGTTGAATTCACCGTTGTTGCAGGCCACTGACCAAATGTAAGGTTGCTTGAAGTCGTTCACCAAAGCGTTGACGTGGCTGTTGCTGTAGTTGGCCACAGCCCAGCTCGTTTGCGAACCGTGGTTGCAATAGTTGATGATGCTTGCACCATTGTTGACGTCGGCACTGATGGCGTTGGCATTGGTGCCGCTGCCCACACCGCTGTATTGCTGAGAAACACTCTCATAAGTGTAGTGCAAAAGGGTGTCGCGGATGTAGTTCATGTGCACATAGTCGGCTTCGCCGCCGTTGTGGCCTTGGCCGGCGCCTTCGTTGGCACCGATGCCGATGCCTTTGTTGAGCCAAGTGAGGCCTTCCGGCATGTCGCGCTCGTAATAGAGCACCTTATTCACATGGGTTTGCACATCGTTCGCGCTCTGCACCGAGAAACGACCGGTGAGGACTTCCAAATAGTAGTCGTTGCCTTCCAATTGTCCGAACCAGTTGTCGGAGCGGCCACCGCTCATCGAGTGGGGAGTGAGGTCGGCATAGTCGCCAACGAGCAGGACGTAAGTGAGGTTGCGTTCCTGATTGTTGTAAATGCTTTGGATGTAGTTCTTGATCAGCGATTCGTTGTTGCCGCCGATTTCAGACAGGCTGACTATCGTGGTGGGGCGTCCAGATTGGTTTTTCCATTCCACGTAGGGCTGCATGGCATCCATGTATTGGTCGGGGCAGATGACCAGCATTTCGCCGAGGTCTTGGATGAAAGTGTATCTTGAGGCACTTTCCTTGTAGTTAATGAAGCGGTGCTCATAGGAGGCAACCGTTTCGGGGGCGAGCTTTCTGTTGGCTTTGCGAGCCGTCTTTTGGTTCGCGCCGTTGTCGCTCACTTTGTTCATGGCGATGGTCATCTCGGAATAGACGCGCAAGGTCTTGGTGACAGGATTGTAGGCGAAGGGCCTCACCATGATGTTTTGTCCGCGGAAATCACGGATGATGTAAGGTGCTTCCAAGTAGGCCTGAGTGGCCGGATAGAAAGCATTTTGGCTGTACATGGCGCCATAGGTGTAAGGCACGGTCTCAGGGTCAATCTGACGGCTGAAGTTGCCCTTCGAAGGAGCAATCTCAACATTCTGATAGTCCGTGTACGTGCTCTTGATGACGCTCACTTCCATCTCGGCCAGGTCGCCAATGATGGCGGGCACGGGGAAGTGCGGAAGGTCGGGAGCGCCCGCTTCGAGCATCGAAGCCATCTTCGGGACGGAGACAACTTGTTGCACGCCGTTGGGGGTCTCCACTCTGGTCAGATAGAATCCGCCCAACGAGAAGTCGATGACGACTTGCTGCTCGCTGCTCGAAATCAGTTTGACCTCAGGGCTGGCAGGATCGCTCTTGCCAACGCTTGTCCATTGTTGGGCGAATGCCATTGCTGACACGGCCACAAACACGAGGGATAAGAGAACTTTTTTCATTTGTAGTGTAAATTGGTTTAATTAAATAGATGATGTCATTAAAGGGCGCAAATTTACGATTTTTTTCCATGCGAGAATGTGTTTTTGACGGAATTATTTTCTGCATCCTTTCTGTGGAATGAAATTTGTGTACTTTTGCGGCTTGAATCAAAATTTGAAGCAATGGGTTTCTTTCTTAAATTGATATTGACGGGTTTGGGCTGGGCATTTGGCGGCCCTATGGGTGCCATCATCGGATACGCGATGGGTGGACTTTTTTCCGGCAACAGGCCGAAAGTGATACGTTCCGAGGTGAATGAAACCTTCGGCAACACGGAGGAAAAGCGCGACTTCAACGTGACTTTGCTCGTGCTTTCCGCCGCCGTGATGAAGGCCGACGGCAACGTCAGGAAGTCGGAATTGGATTATGTGAAGCGTTTCTTCTTGCAGAATTTCGGCCAGCAGCGTGCCGAGAATTACATCAAGATGCTGCGTGAGATTCTGGAGAAAGACTACAATCTGTATGATGTCAGCCAACAGGTGGGGCGTTACATGGATTATTCGTCGCGCCTGCAACTGCTTCATTATCTGTTTGGTATCGCCAACGCTGATGGACGTATCTCACAGGAGGAATTGGGTGTCATCAACACGATTTCGGACTACATGGGCATCACCAACAGCGATTTCCAATCGGTGAAGGCGATGTTCATCAAGGAAACCGACAGCGCCTACAAGATCCTCGGCATCGACCCATCGGCCACCGATGAGGAAGTGAAGAAAGCCTACCGCGAAATGGCCAAGAAAAACCATCCCGACTTGGTGAGCAACCTCGGCGATGAGGTGCGACAAGCCGCCGAGAAGAAATTCCAAGAAGTCAACGCGGCTTACGAGGCGATTAAGAAACAGCGAGGGATGTGATGAAACGAAAAAAGGCAGCCGATGAAGCTGCCTTTTTTCATTTACGGAAAGTTTGTTTACTTCACAATAACCTTATCAATGCGGACTTGCGAGCCAGTATTGAGGCGCAGGAAGTAGACGCCCTTGGCCATGCCGCTGACGTTGACTTGCACCGTGCCGTTGGCCGTGCCGTTGACAACCTTCTGACCCATGCCGTTGTACATGACATAGTCGAACTCGGCGTTGCCGCCGTTGATGATAAGCATGTCGTTGACGGGGTTGGGATAGATGCTCACATTGTCTAAAGTGTTTTCCTCGACGCTGACGGTACCCACATTGACAGTGACGTATGCGGCTGAGGAATAGTGGTCGGCGTTGGCGGCCACCACGCTATAGGTGTAGATGCCGTCTTCCACGACGTCGGTGTAGGAAGTGCCGGATTGGCTGGCGACGGGCTGGCCGTTGCGGCGGATGGCATAAATCGTGGCTTCAGGCGAAGCGTTCCAGCTCAGTTGGACGGTGTTGCCATTGACAGTGGCGATGAGGTCGGTGACAGGAGCAAGAGCGAGTTCCTCGTTGGTGGGCGGGAATTGGATGTCGTCAATCCAAGCGCAGTCGCTGCCGCTGCTCATGCTGTAGTCCTTCTTGTAGCTCCACTTGAAGGTGTGCGTACCGGCAGTCACAGGGAATGACGTTTGGCTCCAAGCCACATCACCCGACCAGTTGCCTTTTTCTTGGTTGTCGATGTAGAAGTAGAGCTTGTCGTAGTTGTTTTCTGAAGACACCTTCTTATAGAAGCTGATTTCGCCGTCGGCAAGGACCTCGGTGGTAAGGATGAGGTCAGTTTGCTGGCTGTCGGAAATGGCACCCGACTTGGCGCAATACATGCCGTTGTAGGCTCCAGTGTTCACGACGGTCCAGTTGGAACTGCCGCCAAATTGCCAGTTGTAGGCGCTGAAGTCGCCGGTCTCAAAGCCTTCGATGATGTTGCCCACGGTGATGATGTAGCTGCCGCTCACGGTGTAGTGGCCGGCGGACATCAGGTAGCTAAGCTCGTAGGTGGAACCCAACTCGACATCGCTGCCCACGGTGATGTTGACAGGGATTTCGACGGTTTCGCCCGCGGCGATGGCACCGATTTCGAAGGTGTTGCTTTCAAGAACGAGGTCGTCGGAGCTGGAGTAGACTTCAAACACAGCGTTTTGGGCTTCGGCTCCACCGTTGTTGGTGAATTGGAAGGTAGCCGTGCCAGTGCCGCCAGCGGTGAGTTCGGTATTGAAGATGTTGGCGGTGACGAACTTTGGAGCGCTGAAGATGATGTTGAACTTGCTCTCCCAAGTGTTGTCGCCAGAGACGCAGGTCACGAAGAACTGCACCTTGGTGTTATCGGGGATGTTAACAGCTACATCAAAGGTGAAATCGGTGATGTCGAAGGTGGCATCGGGAGCGATGTTTGCAACGGTAGCCGTGGCGTTAATCAGGTCGATGTATTCCGACTCGGTGCTCAGTGTGACCGTGATGTCGTTGGCAGCCTCCACACCGACGTTCTTCAAAGTAACGGTCGGGTTGACGTAGGCACCGTAAACAGGGTTCTCGCATTGCACGTTGTTGTAGACGATGTAGGCACCTTCCAACGAAGCGGCCGGGATGGTGACGATATACGGAATCTTGTCGAGGCCGGTCACGCAGATGGTGACGTCGCCACCGCTCTGGATAGGCTCGATGGCGATGTCGGCAGAACCTTCCTCACCGATGAGGCCAGCACCGTAAAGCACGCCGTCCTTGCTGATGGCTGCATACGAGCCGGGTTCGGCAGAGATGGTGAAATAGTCAACGCCGATAGGCAGAGTGGGCATGTGGCTCACGCTATTCGGGGTAGGCTCGATGCGGAAAGGCATCACGGAGCCGTCGCCCAAGGCATGGTAAGATTGCCAGTAGTATCTATCGGAAACGCTGCCTTGGTAGCTGCCGGCATGGGCGTAGCACACAGCGATGTTGCCGATGAACGGAATGGCGGAAACACAGTTGAATTCGGCATCGTTCCAAACGGCATCGTAGCATCCGTAAGCGGTCTGTTCGAAAGTAGGCATTTGGTTCGTCACGTTAGTGGCACCCACACCGAAATAGTAGTCTTCCCACCAATAGGTGCTCGGGCAGGAACCGATGTAGGCGTAGGCGGCTCTCGTGTTGGCGCGAATCATAGCTTCGCCGAAGCAAGTGCCACTGATGCCCCAGTCGGCGGCCTCGCAGCAGTTACCCATGGCCAAGAAAGGCATACCTTCGTTGGTGAGGTTGTTCACGTCGCTGACGGACAGGCTCGGGTCGGCCCAGCCAGAGTTGGAGCCGTGGGCAGTGTAGTTCACGAAACCGACGCCGGTGTTCAAGCTGGCGTAAGGTTGGCTGTAGGGCTGTTGGAGGAAATAGTTCACCTCAGTGAAACCGTGATCCGTGTTGTAATAATACTCCATGGCGTATTGGATGGTAGGCTTGCCGACGCGGGGATTCCATGTGGCGTCCCAACCGGCAATCAGTAACACCTTGCCTAAATAGTCTGTGCTACGGGTGGTGGGAGTGTCAAATTGAAGTCTTTCGTACCAAAGGGTCTTGGTGATGATGTTCTGCATTTGCTGGACAGTCTCGGCGCACATGCGGCTGTGGTAAATGTCCGGGAAGTCGTCGTTGTCGACGCTCATGTATTGCAGGTCGGTGATGCAGTGGCTCTCGCTACCCGTAGCGCTGCCGGCCACTTGGTTCTTGTCACCAAAGATGATGATGAAAGTAGGAGCATCCTCAGCATACTTGCCTTGGATGAAGGTGCGGATGGCGGAAGCGCTGGTACCGATTTCGTCGGTGTAGTTCACATCCATATAGAAGCCCTTCATGGTCTTCCAAGCAATCCACTCCTGCATGCAATCCTCGAACATGCGGTCGGCGATGACCAACATTTTCACGGGAGACTGCCACAGATCGGGGTGCAGGTCGTACACGTCGTCGCGCCAGTTGAACATCATTCTGTAAACGCTGGCGAAATAGGGGCTGAAGGTACGGGCAAACTCGTTGTAGGAAGCGGCCTTATCGTAGTTGTCGTAACGCACTTCAATCTCAATGTCGTTGTAAACCTCGATGCTGTTGGTGGCGGGGTTGTAGTTGACGGGGTTGATGACCAATGAACCGACTTGGATGCCACGCATGGTGCCTTTCATTTCGAAAGAGGCGATGGGGCGCTGGCTCATCGACTTGGCGTATGCCTTCTCGTCGTAAACAAACTTCACGTCTTCAGGTTTCTGGTCCTTGCGGACGGAAGGCTGTTGGGGCATGATGGTGTTGATGCCATAGTCGGCCAAACGGTAAGTGGTCGTGTTGAAGCTCTTCACTTCTACTGAGGCAACCTTTGCGCCGTAAGGCACGGCAATCAGTTGGTGGGCGGCAGGCAGTGAGGGTTCGCCCACATTGCCGGTAGGATAGGTGCCGTCCATAGTGATGTTGGAGAACACACCTTTTTCGGTGTTCATTTCATCGGCTTGGATGCCGCTGAAGGAGAAGGTGGCGGTGAAGCCATCCTCGGTCACGTTGGCGCACTGTTGCGCCGAGTTGGTGCGGAAGTCGATGCGGCCTTGGGCCATCGCTTGCGAACCAAACAGCATTCCCATCAGGAGGAATGCAGCAGTGATGAAACTGGTTTTTTTCATTTGATGGATAGAATTGATTTATAATAAATTAGTTGTTTGAATCCGAAAATTACAAGCGGCAAAAATAACAATTTTTTCCTTTGGAATGCATTAATCCCGCAAAAGATTATTTCCCTTTTAGGATGTTTTTATACTGCTTCTCGTTTTCAAGGACTTCCATGGCCTTGCGGATGCCCGGGTCGACGGAAGACATGACTTGGTAATACTGTTGCGTTTCCCAAACGTTGCGGGCGATTAAAGCTTTCATTTGCAACAAGATAAACTTTTCGGAATGGGCAAATTGTTCGTCGTTCCATTCCACCTTGGCTTCCTCAGCGGCTTTCTTCAACCCGTCAACGAGGTCTTTTCCAACGGTGAAATTTTTGTTGAAATGCTCAAAATCACCGTATTGCGCCTTGATTTCGTCACGGTGTTTCAGGCCGTAATCGGTGGTGAAGCGGTTTAAGGCACCCTTGCGGACGAGGTTAGTGTAAAGTTTGCTGTTGTAGGCCGTGTCCACGGGGATGAAGAGGTCGGGCATGATACCGCCACCGCCGTACACGGTGCGACCGCAGTCAGTCTTAAACTTCAATGAATCAGGGAAATGGATGCTATCTGCGTGGAAGTATTCGCCGTGTTCGAGGCGCTTGGTCATCTCCTTGGCATAGTCTTCAACGCCATTTTCGTAAGGCCGCTGGATGCAACGTCCCGAAGGGGTGTGATAGCGCGAGGTGGTAAGGCGGATTTGTGCGCCGTCGGGCAAGTTGAAGGGTCTCTGAACCAAGCCCTTGCCGAACGAACGCCGCCCGATGACGACGCCACGGTCGTGGTCTTGCATGGCACCCGAAAGAATTTCGCTGGCCGAGGCCGAGCCTTCGTCAATCAAGACGATCAACTTTCCAACGGTGTAAAGTCCAGCCTTGGTGCTGCGCCATTCCTGACGGGGCGAGTGGATGCCCTCAGTGAATACAACGAGTTGGTTTTCAGTGAGAAATTGGTCGACAAGTTCGATGGCAGTGTTGAGGTAGCCGCCCGTGTTGCCGCGTAGGTCGAAGATGAGCGAAGTCATGCCTTGGGCTTGCAGTTTGGCCAAAGCCTCTTTGAACTCGCTGGTCGATTCTTGCGCGAAGCGGTCGAGTTTGATGTAGCCGATGCCCTTATTGAGCATATAGGCCGCGTTGATGCTGTTCAGCGGGATTTTGTCGCGGATGATTTCAAAATCAATAAGTTCAGGGTCGTTTCCGCGTTTCACGCTCACGGTGACCTTGGTGCCTTTTTTGCCGCGCAGGTGCTTCTGCACATATTCGTTGTCGACCTTTTTGCCGAAAGCGTCCTCGCCGTCAATCTTGATGAACTGGTCGCCGGCCATGATGCCGACCTTTTCAGACGGACCTCCCGCCACGGGGCTGATGACCGTGATGGTGTCGCGGATGAGCTGGAAGGTCACGCCGATGCCCTCGAAGCTGCCTACGAGGGGTTCGTTGGCCTTCTCCACATCCTTCTTCGAGATATAGGCCGAGTGCGGGTCGAGTTCCTTCAGTGCCGCGACGATGGCGTCTTCCGTCACCTTGTCAAGGTTGGCCGTGTCGACATAAAAATTCTCGATGAGATAAAGCGTCGTGGCGAGTTTTTGGGAATTCATCTGCCCCTTCGATTGGGGCTGCTGAGCCATTGCCGCCGTCGCAAAGAGGCAGACAATCGCTAAGATTAACGTTTTCAGGGTTTTCATGAGTAAAAATGATGTTTTTAAGGGCACAAAGATAACGATTTTTTTCGTGAAAAGACGGACAATTGGCCGAAAATGATTATCTTTGTGCTGTGAAACTATAATGAAATAGGAGTTATGCTATTGGATCGGATGACATATAATCTACAAAAGATGGAGCGAAACCCAAAGTATGAGAAGTGGCTGTGGGGAATGAGGGGAGCTGGGATTGCTGTTGGAGGGTCGATTAGTATGTGGGCATCAATCTTCATGTTTATAGCTCTTTATTTCTCGTTGAGGGGTGAATGGGATAAAAACACTAATCTAATCATATTGATTATTTGGTTTGTTCTGCTCCTGTTAGGATTTGTCGTTGGAGCCGTTCTTGAATACAGATTAGGCCACAATAAATTAAAGAAAGGAAACAATAGGCTGCCAGATAAGACAATTAGGAAATTGAATGTCTGTTTTGTGATAGTTCCTCTCTGGATAATATTAGTAGCAATTATTGGCTTAGGCGTTTTCGTTATCGTACATTCGATAGTCAAATAGGCTGTAATTAGAAAATCACTTCAAGGGAAGACTCTGCTTAGAGGATTCGGAATCCTTAGTAGAATGTAAGGATTTGTAATACATTAGTTTACCGACGATAGTCTTGCGGTCTTAGTGATGTTAAGCGAAAACTGATGGGTAGGGTGTACATAACCATGACTTTTTTCCCATCTTTCTCTCCAGGAATCCATTTGGGCATCATCTTGACGACACGGACGGCTTCCTCGTCGCAACCACCGCCAATACCTTTGAGTACCTCCACATTTGATACGCTTCCATCGGGCATGACAACAAATTTGATGAACACTCTTCCGGAAATGCCATGATCTTGAGCGTATTTGGGATATCTGATGTTTGTTCCAATGAAGTCCATCAATGCTTCTTCGCCTCCTGGAAAAGTTGGCATCTTTTCTATTATTACCCAATTCAACGTGTCAATGGTAGGTGCTTGCGGTTGCTCAATAATCTTGAAATTGATGGGCAAAACCAAACTGACCCGAACACACTCGCTGTTTTGCTTTCCAGGATTCCATGTTGGCATCTCCTTAATGACTCTAACCGCTTCGGCATCACATTCTTCACCGATGCCTTTTTTGACTTCAACATTGGAAATGATACCATCTTTCTCCACCACAAAGCCAACAAACACTTTGCCTTGAATGCCTTTCTCTTTTTCGGTTTGGGGATAGTGGAGGTTGTGGGTGAGATAGGCTACCATGGCTGAGTCGCCACCTGGGAATTGGGGCATTTCGTCAACGACGGAGTAGATGGTGGTGTCGTTGTCTGTCTGGTTTTGGGCAATCGTGGTAAGCGAAATGAAACAGACCAAGACCAAAAGGATTGATTTCAGTGATTTCATAAGTCAAAGTGTTTAGCAACTCAAAACATCCTTCACCGAGAAAATCTTGCTAAGATTTTCAAATGAGAAATACTGGTCATCCATAATCATGTAATCCTCGCGCTGTGCCTTGGTCAGCCGTTTGATATCGGGGAACATGGAAATGGGGACGATGACCACACGCCCATCCGTCAGAAAGACAGCCATTGTCCCTCTTTTCAAACTGAAATCGAGTTTCTTTATTCCTAATGTTGTGTCCTTGAATTTGCACATAATGCTCTCTCCTTATTTGATATGTTTGATACGAATTTTCTTTCCTGCAAATACTTTGTCAATGCTTTTGTTGAGTTCTTCCCAATGCTCGTCAATGGCTTCCAAAATCAGTTTTTCGTCAGCCTTGGAAAGTTCCGACCAAGCAATTTCTATTTTTTTCAAGCCATTTTCCTCAATCCATATTTTTGCCACGGTGTCGCTTCTGTGTGATTTTTTGTTGCCGCGACGCACCACATGGATATGCCGCCTGTTTTCCAGAGCATCGGCGGGAAAAACGGAAAGAATGAATTGAAGTATGAAAGCCAGTTTGCCCATTTGAAACTTTTTCAGAGCGCAAAAATAAGCAATAAATCGAAAACAGCCGATCTTACTGCCTCAAAATCTCAAAAGTGTTGTCCTCGTTGAGCTTGATGATGGTGGAGCACTTCGGCTTGGCGAAGGTGTCGTGGTAAAGCTGCACCACATAATCCACAGAGTTCTTGATTTCCTCACTGATGTCGCTGAATATCATTGCGGAAGGCTGTCCCGAAAGGTTGGCTGAGGTGGAGGTGATTGGCTTCCCGAGGCGGCGGATAACCTCCTTGCAGAAGTCGTTGTTCACCACGCGAATGCACACCGAATGGTCTGAGGAGATGTTCTTCGCGAGGTTCTTACTCTGCGAATAGACAACACTCAAAGGATTGACAGTGTGCTCGATAAGGTCGTATGCAATGGGCGGCACATCGACTACATAGTCCTTCAACCGTTCCGCCGAATCGACGAGCACGATAAGGCTCTTTGAGGCGGGTCTTTGCTTCACTTCATAGACGCGCTCGCAGGCCTTACTGCTGGTGGCGTCGCAGCCTACGCCCCAAATGGTGTCGGTGGGGTAGAGGATGGTTTTTCCAGCCTTCAAGACGGCCACCGTGCGTTCCACTTCTTCTTCAAAAAGTTTATCCATTTTCTTTGATTTTCTTTCTTAACAGATTGTATTTGTGTCTATTGGCCTGCATCATCGTGCGGCAGATGTAGAGTCCAGTTTTGCCTTCGAGGAAGCCCCCTTTTATAATATAGGTGCGGATGAAATTGATGCTCGGACTGAAAAGATATGGCAAAATGCCAGTCTTCTTGCCGCGCTCGTAGTATGACTGTGCACCCAATTCCGCGAAGTGGAATTGCTGTTTGCGGAAAGCTTCGGGCGTGTCCCATGAGTAATGTAGTAGGTCGCCGCGCAGCAAGGTCTTTTTCGGCTCGTTCTTGAACTTCAGCCACTCGTGGATGATGCCTTCCCATTGTGCGAAACCACGTCGCCAAATGCGGATTTTGGTCTCGGGATAGAGACCGCAGCGCTTGATCCACGTTCCGCAATAGTTGTTGAGGCGGTTC
>Ga0265298_10000714_pt1 | contig 48332 bp, 49 predicted proteins | sample AusTroGonzalo_MG_3_FD_193486 | JGI IMG/M metagenome (GOLD analysis project Ga0265298, IMG submission 193486) | Bovine rumen microbial communities from tropical cattle in Woodstock, Queensland, Australia - Gonzalo_01 | ecosystem: Host-associated > Mammals > Digestive system > Stomach > Rumen ...
GATGCCCTTTGGGCTTATCTCTCTCAATTTGATCCCTGAGTCTCTTAACAAAGGCTAAGATATCTTTTCGGCCTATGAAGGCCTTTTTGTTGGCACGACCCATTATGTCAACAGTCTCATTATAGAACTTTGGGTGCTGGTTTTTCCACCAGAAATCACAACAGAAAATCATGCTTCATCCTCCTTTCTAATTAATCCGAGGTTTGTCACTGTCGTACCCCATACTCCCCAAGGAGTGGGTTCGTCAAAATGCACATCGACAAATGATGTTCTAGCAAAGTCATAAATATCCTCTATGAATCCATGATGATGAATACCGTCACCTGTGACGGCAGCATCTACAACTACTCTTTCTCCTACTCTCATAATTTAATCTTTATCTCATTAGTTTATCAATAGGCTGCTTCAACTGTTGCAAAACACCATTGAATGTCCGGCGTTCTTTAAGCCCAGCGCCCTCAATCATATCCTTCAGAACAACGGCTTCCTCGAAGGACATTCCCATAAGGTTCACCTCAAAATCCCTGGTCATTTCGACGTACATCATAGCTCAATCAAATTTTAGGTCAAACTCAGTGTCTCTCTTCAATCGGCGACCTGTAACAGCCTTTCCACTGCCAATTTCGATAAACTCTTCATTTTTCTGCTCTTGAGGAGTCGTAAAACCTCGTCCTAATTCATCCCATACGACTATTAAAGTTGCCGTATGACCATTTACCTGACGAACATGACCGCCACCGTCGGCCTTCATTTTTACCTCATCGATGACAAGTCCTTGGACGCAAAGAGCATCGATGGCCTTTTCAAAATCCTTTATTCTCATATCGTTTAATATTAAAATGTTTCAAAAAGAGCCGCCCCGCCTATGTGTATTAATTATATGGCATTCATCTCAACTTCAATAGTCGGCAGGGCGGCCGGGTAGGAGCGACCAAGCAACAGTTATTCCCATAGCGTGATATTATACACGCTGAAAATCTTGATTAGGTCTCTGGTCCTATCGAGATGGAGACGTTTACGAGCATTGTCCAGTTGGTTCTTGATGGTCTTCACGCTTTTCTTCAACCTGTGTGCAATCTCGTTGGCGTCAAGTCCTTTGGAGTAAAGAATGGCAGCCTTGCCCTCTTCACGGGTCAGAGGAACATTGAATTTAGGTTTGCAGATGACATTCTCATCCTTACAGATTCCACGCAAAGGACACTTCACTTCCTCAATGTGGAACATGCCGTCTTCCACATCAGAATACAGGAAGTCGGCTTCACCGAAGTTACAACGGATGAAGCGATCTACAATTCGATACTCGAAGAACCTCATGTTCTTAGCAGAATCGGCCGCCCATATTTCCAGCCTTTCAACGGCATCAGGGAAATTGTAGCGCATCTTCTCCAACATCCAGACCACCTCTTCACGGTCAGCTGGTGTCAGCGGTTTGCTGATACCATCGCGACGTATGCATGTCTGGCCGTTGATGATGAAGAATTCTACTGCCTCCATAACTCATTGTCGATTATTGTCTGCAGAGCCAAAAGTTCTGCAGGTGTAAATTGTCTGCGACCAGAAAACTTGTCATTGACTGTCAAGTAACTCTTGTCGAACTTCAAAGCTACATAAGTCTTCAGTTTTATCTGATCCTGCTGGTCCAGATTCTTGACGTAGGACTGAAGACCCACATTCGTTAATTCTTCTGTTTTTCCTTGCATATTTCAAAAATACTTAGTAACTTTGCGTACAAAAGTACAGATAATAATGTAAACTTCCAAGTAAAATTGGAAGATATTTATAGATATGGTTATAAATTTAACCTATTCTAACATTTGTGTCTGTAAAATTATAATTGAGGATATAAGTTGAAGTAATATTGATATATGCCATTTAATGGAAGAAAAGTCGTGCAAATTGCCCGAGCACGCAAAATAAAAGGAGTAGAATTTAAACGTTCGGTTTATCCAAATCGGACGGGTAATTTTACTTGGGAAGAAATAGAAACTGCTACAAATCCCAATGCTGCGACAATTGAAGCAATCGCAGATTGTCTTCATTGCTCCATAGACGAACTTTTCGACCGTAATACAAACTATGCTACAAATCAAGTTAATGGTGACAATAACACCATAGGAAGCAATATTACAATCAGCAATGATCCAAAGGTATTAAGTACAACTATCTCACATTTGTACGATACCATTAAACGCCAGGACAACACTATTGAGCGGCAACAAAACACAATCGACGACTTGAACCGTCGGATTGACAAGCTCATTGAAATGGCAAAGCGTTCATAATTGACATATTGAGACAAAACCGGGACGAACTAAGTTTCACTGATGGATACTTAGATAACACGTTATCTACTCCTTCCCAAAAGTGGGACGAAATCGGGCCGGATATAATAAATGAATACAATAAAAAAGCATCTGAAACAACCGGATTCGCGGGATGAATCAGCGGCCAGTTGCATCCTGCCTCCGCAACTGCGACTGGGTAACGACCTTTATTAAAAGGAGTTGCCCAGTTCTTCGTTCCATAGTGGGACGAAATCGGTCACAAATGAGTTCACCGCGAACATTGGTTGCCCAGGCAAACAATGTAAAAAAATGTGCTCTGACAGCAAAAAAAACATCTCCACAAACAAAGTAAAATACCCTTGGACGTACCCAACGCTGCACAAGGCAAAGCGCTGGTACGTGGATTTCTATATCCTTGACCCTGCCCTGAATCAGATGCGGCGAAAGAAGTATATGCTTTCCCGCTATAAGTATGCCAAAGCTCGCATGGAGATGGCGAGGCAGAAAATCCAGTGGATTGTAGAAGAAGTGAACAACGGATGGAACCCGTTTGTGAGGGCCCGGACTACGCGCGAGTTCACCAAATGGGATACTGTACTTGCCAGATACAAAGAGTATCTACTGGCCGCAGGCCGTAAGGGACTGCTGAAGGGAAAGACGGTGTATGACTATCAGAGCCGGGTGAAGAACTTCGAGCAGTTCCTGGATGAAACTGACACACACCTATTATATATATATGAGTTCGACCGAGCCTTGTGCGTAGAGTTCCTGGACTATCTTTATTTCGACAAGGACGTGTCAGCGGTCACGCGCAACGGATACCGCACGTGGCTCTCGACATTCTCATCCTGGCTGATTGACAAAGAGTACATAGCCAAGGACAACAACCCTGTTGCCGATATCAAGCATATGCGAGAGGAGGAAAAGAAACGTGAGCCTTTGACAAAGGCTGCCCTGGCATCCATGAGGGAGTATCTCACGTCCCAGAATCCGCATTTTCTACTTGCTTGCTACATCGAATACTATGTCAACATTCGCCCCGACGAGATGCGCTTCCTGAAAATCGGGTACATCGACATCACGAACTGCATTGTCACACTGCCGGGGAAGTTCGCCAAGAACCGAAAGAGGCAGGAGGTGACCGTGCCCAAAAAAGTCCTGAAGCTGATGATTGATCTGGGCACGTTCAGTTCACCGTCTCAGTATTACGTCTTCGGTCCTGACCTGCGACCCTCTACTGAGCAGGTGGCCGTGAACCGCTTCCGGCAGGAATGGGCAAAGATGCGCAAGGCCCTTGGATGGCCAGACAGTTACCAGTTCTACAGTCTGAAGGACACGGGCATCAGCGAGAACATTGACAAATACGGACTGCTGACTGCCCGTGATCAGGCGAGACATGCCGATGCTGCAACCACGAACAGGTATGCGAAGGTGAAGCATACGGCGCATGTGGAGCTGCGAGACTGGGACGGAGACCTATAATATTTCCTCGAAGTAGCCGTTCAAGATTTTCTCCATGCCCTCAGTACCGAAATGTACTTCCAGTTTCTTGCAGGCATAGCGTTTGTTCCGTATGAGATATACGGCATAGACAGATGGAATTCTGTCAGCGGTGAACTTCACCCGGTGTTCCGCATTCCGGTTCTGAGTCTTACCTTTGTTGTGATAGTATCCAATCGACCAACTGTCATTCCGGCGCAGATTGAAAGAAAATGCCCTACCCCAATAACCATCATGCATTGTGAAGTCCGTAAATGGGTATTGCGTTTTGCTTGTGTAAAAGTCGGTACTATGCTCTCTTTCGTCCATAAAGAACACCTGCATAATATCCTCTTTCTTTTCTTCCTGGTCTTCGGAATCTGCCGTGATGGCATCCCAAACGGTAGTCTTATTGGCCGCCTCGTACTGGTTTTCAAGGAAAAGGACAGTTTGCTTGCAAGTCCACCTGTAATTGAATGCGTCTCGATAGACGGCACCACCTGCCCTACTATACTCGAAAACTGGCATAGGAACATCTATGGCAATATCAACTGGGGATATCTTTAACTCAATATCATTGGTATTGCTCTCGTTCCTAACAAGGCTCCCGAAGAAGTTGAATCTTATAAGGTTCCCTTCGCTGTTTGTACAGAACTGATGACCTTCTCTATCGTCAGACCAGATTGTTCTTTTCCTTTCTTCCTCAGACATTGACTCAAAAGAACGGAGTACTTCTGTAATGTACGAGCATTTTATCAGGTTGAATGCAGAAATAACTTCTTGATCCACCATTTCAGTTCTGTAATTATCACCCACCGAACCCTTTTTGTACTTGATGTTTGAGTTGTACAGCATTTCCTTTGCATCTTCATCGTCAATAAGTTCTACCTCGTACTCATCGTCAACCTGGTTAGTTAGATCTATTACACCTTCTTCATATATTGTGTCCAGTATGTCGACTGTGTTATCAATGTCATTAAACACAATCTTTACGTTAAGGAAATTCTGCAATTGCTTGATGAACTCTTCGACCGTCCAGTGTGGCAAAGCTTTTGCCATGGCATTCTCATCGGCACTGTTAGGCGTATTCGTATGCCAGTGCGTTGTAGTATTGGTAGCGGTTGCAATATAAATGGAGTTGACAAAGTCATTGTCGCGGTCGTTCCTCCTTATCGTATAACCGAGATGGTTCAGTATCCACTTTGTAACGAACATGAGATTGGGGCAGATACACTGTCGTTTCAATTCAATATAGAAGTGAGGATTTTCCACAGTTCCCCCATGGGACATTAACATCTGCTCGTCTTTGTCAATCAGAAGGTGATGCTCGTTCCATAGTCCTTTATATGCGTCTGTCTCAGGTTGTGACCCGTTCGCATCCAGAACAGGTACATAGCAGTATTCCCTTTTCCTCCCAGGGAACGAGCCAGCCCTTATCAGTGGAGTGCCTAAAAATCCCTCGTACTGCACGAATTCTTCCAAGGTATTGTTTCTGTCTGTATAGTCGTAGTGAAAAGCATCAATATACATTTTCTGAGCTTTTGTCCAGAACTTGACACGGCTATTGCCGGACAGCAGCTGGAGTTTAACTTCAGTGTCGCTTATATTCGTAATCTTGGCGGTGCCTTTGAACACGATTTTCGAGTCCACAACAATCATGGCATCAAAAGTCTGGTACCGCTTTGAAACATCAAGCCGGTTGATGGCACCGAAGGCCTTGCGGTTCTCCTCAATATCCAATGGGAAAATCACGTCCAGTGTATAGCTTCCGGCATCCTCAAAAAACGTATTCTCTATCGTTAGCTTCAAGTTGGTATTCTCTTTGAAGAACACCCGCTGCTGGTCTATATAAACTTCTGTCATACCGTTTATTTCTTGTTAATCAGTCTTTCGTGTCTCTTCAGCTGCTGGTATAGGCCTTTTGGACCATCCATAACTATATAGGACTCAATGCCTTCGTCCAACCTCTGGACGAGCATCTCAGTGGCCTCACGGCTGGCTTCCACAGTCTCACGTAGTTCCTCGTTGTCGGCCTGCACGTTGACGATAGGGGTGACCACCTGTGTCGAACCACCGGCGCCCATGGAGCGCGACACATCTGCAGAAGTCAATGATCCGACGGTATTGTTGCGCTGCGCCTGATCGAGGAAGTTCAGGAACGGCATGATGGCCGGGTTCTGGACTGCCTTGTGATTAGCCACGAACTCCCCTTCATGCACAACACCGGCTTCCTTCCGATATCGATGGCCACCTGTGAAGCCGCCCTCATAGTAACCAGCTTCCTGAGCCTGTTGCTGTTTCTTAATGGTGGCTATCTGCAATGCACCGGCAGCGATGGCCATGGCGGCAGCGATAGGTGCCAGGACAGTACCGACCACAGGGATAGCAGCCGCAGAGGAGTAGGCGTTGATGGCAGCGATGGCGGTCTGTGCCACAGCCTGAGCCATCTGAATGACGGCAGCACGCTTAGCATACTTTGTTTTGATGGCAGCTTCCTCCTTCTGCTGTTGTTCCTGCAGCTTCTTTACCTTTTTCTGATTATTGCCCGCCGCCTCGATCTGCTTCTCGTATTTCTTCTGCACCTGTGCCGTCTCATACTCTTGCTGGGCAGAGAAATAACTGGTGGCCGCTGACATCACCTGGTTCACTGCGTTGTAAGCCGCCTGCATCTGTGAAGCCAGTGACGCGCAGAACTGTGCCGTTGCCTGTTGTTTGGCAGCGAGGTACTGGGCGTGTGTCATTTCATCGTTCTGATACATCTGCTTCAGCTGTTCCATGGTGGACTGGTAAAGCATGATGTCGCCAACGATGGGCAGGTTGGCAGAAGAGGAATCGCTGTTGTCTATCTTCTGCCTTGCATTACTCTGTGCAACTTTCAGGGCATTTTCACCTACCTGCTGATCGTGCTCACCTTGTGTCTGATAGTTGGCATACTGTGCTTTCACGGCCAGTAACATTTCCTGGTACTCCTGTTCCTGGATCACCCCGGATGCTTTCAGTGCATCATACATCTCCTGCAGTCCCTTCAGGGCAAGCTCCTTCTGACGCTCGTTGCCTAGTCCCATCAGCTGCTCACGGGCTTGCTCCAGCTGTTGCTGGTAATATTGCTGACGCTGTAGCCTATGCTGGTGGTCAAGTTCCTCTATCTCCCGCTCCAGGTTGATGCGCTCCAGAGTGCCACGACGATAGAGGATGCGCTGCTCATCCAAGAAGCGCATGTCCTCGAGGAAGATCATCTCGTTCTTCTGCTGCTCGGTCATGTTCTCACGCCAGGCCTGCTCCTCGATAGCGGCCAGACGCTGCTCATGGCCTTGCTTCATCTGTGCAAGGGTGAGCTTCCGGGACTCCTCTGAACCATTCAGGAGAAGCTCCTCACGTTCGCGGTTCAGTTTCTGGTACTCCAGGCTTTCCGTCCGATAGATAAGCATACGGCGCTCGATGCCCTCCAGCTGTATACGCTCCTGCTCATCGATGTAGTCGCAGTACAGGATCTGTCCCATGGCATATCGATGGGTCAGTTCTGCCAGCTGCTGCTCTGTTTCTGCCTTGGCAGCATCGTTGGCCTTGCGCTCGCGACGTAACCTGTCCTCGTCTCTTTCTTCCTTAATTAACCCTTTTCTGTTAGTAAATGCCTCCACTGCCTTTTCTGCATCCTCCACAGACTTCTGGACACGTTCAATTTCAGCCCTTGTGGCATTCGTGTCCTTTCTCAATGCATTCAACTTTTCCTGACGAGCCTTTAGCTCTGCTTCCCAGAAAGCCCGTGTGTCATATTCATTGTTATTACCTTCGCTGACAGTTTTATCTATGTCACCCAGTGCGTCAGCAAGTTTTTGGTTAGCCTCTGTAAGCCTGTCAATAATACCGTTATATTGAGCCACGGCATCTTCAAGTCTTTGGAATTTTGCCTTCCAAGCTCGGTATGCTGAGGGGCTAACAGTAGCTTCTCTCATGGCATCTGTTTCGCTCATGTGCAAAGCTTTCTCGTTGAAATAAGCATTCTGAATGTTTTCCGGGGCCTCATTGAACCATTTGTCTCTTTCCTCTTCAGCCGCTGGTAGCTTTGATGATGCAGCTTGAATTCGCGCCGTGTTTTTCAGCTGCTCAGTGTATACATTCAACAGTTCTGCATTATGACCTATAAGCCTACCTTCGTTTGTAAGACTTGCATGATATCCTGGAACAATCTCCTGAAGTTCCTCTATTGCCCGTCTTCTATTATAGATGGAAACATTGGCATCCTCAATTGTCTTTTTCAGCCTGGCTATATTATCTATTTCTTTCGGCCGGTTTCTATTGGCTTCCTCTTCAATTTCCTTCAATCTCCTTTGAGACTCTGTTGCCCTGTCAGAGGATGTAGCCCAATTAATATACAAGGCAATGAGTGCAGTAATGGCAGCTGCAATAGCCCCATAAGGGTTCATCTTCATTACCGTGTTTAATAGCTGTTGCGCTCCTGCTGTGGCGGTTATTTCACCTTTAAGCACCCTATGCTTGATGATGGATGCCATAAGCCATCTATCTTCTATCGCGTGCCAAACTGCTTTGATTTTAGCAATAGCAATCTGACGTTGAGACCACAACCAAGATAGCTTCTGGGCAATGATATAAGCACCCATTGTTGCGGTTAGTCCAATGATGGCCCCTTTATACTCTATTACGAATGATGCGATAGCACTTAGAACCTTCACCATCATGCTTGTTGTGCTGATGGCAAGGCTGGCTACAGGTAGCAACCGCTCTCCCAATTCAATACGCAAATCGCCGAAGGCCTTGCGGGCTTTCTCCAGCTTTGCCTGGTAAGTTTCATTCTGTACATTGAATTCCTCCATTACGCTCCTTCCGTTCTCGTATGCTTCCGTTGCCAACTGTTGGTGTTTTCTGACATCATCGATCTTTCCGGCTAACACAGATAGCACACCAGTTGCACGCGAGCCGTCCAGGCCCAGTTCCTCGAACATGGGTGCCAATTCCATAAACCCACCCTTTTTGTTCATGGCCTCGAAGAACTCGAGCAATGCACCGTTCATGTCGTTCTTAACCAAAGAGGCAAATTCCTCGATACCCTTTCCTGCTATCCCCGCGAACTTCGCTGAGTCAGTGGCCATCATGGTAATCAGCTTCATAAGAGCAGTGGCGGCCATCTCATCCTTCTGCATGTTCTCATCCAGCGTAGCACCAAGACCCATTATCTGTGCCTGCGTGAATCCGGCCTGTATGCCGACACCTGAGAGACGAGCTGCGAAATCAACTAAATATCCAGCGTTAGCAGCAGAGTTCTGTGCCAGTTCATTTACGGCAGAGCCAGTGGCCAGCATCGCGCCACGTAGTCCTTTCGTCTCATCCTCACCGAAAGCCATTGCCAGCTTACCTATCTGGTCAACGGCTCCTTTTCCAAGGTCATCACCAAGGGCAACGTTTATTTTATCTGCAGCATCAACAAATTCCATCACGGCCTCTGTTGACGTGATTCCCAGGCGACCTGCACTCCCTGCCAGTTGGTTTAATTGCTCGCGTGGGGTACGGGTATCCATCTTCTTGAACAGCTCGTTCATGCGCTCTACCTCCTCGATGGTCTGCCCGGTGTACTTCCGTACATTGTTCATCTCCTGATCCATTTCAGCAAATGCTTCCACACTGCCTTTCACCACATCACGGATGCCGGAGTATGCACCGATGATCTGAGTGATGGCTCCCCAGTTAGTATTCAAGAAGTTCACACCACGGGAAAAGATGTTTCCTTTCTTGGTATCCGGCTTCTGCATGTCCTGAACCTTTTTCAGTTCCTCATTCAGCAACCTCAGTTTTTCAGTCAACTCTTCTACGTTCCCTCCAGTGCGCTCAGTATTACGGAGTTCTTCATTCAGAACTTTTATCGAGTATTCAATATCCCTAACGCTGGCAGAGTTCAGCTTGCCAAGGGTACGATCAATAAGTTCCGTCTCACTCTTGACCTGCTCAGCTTTCTTTCCTGCCTGCTCCAGCTCCTTATTGTAACGGTCAATGACAGTAACGACCTTCTTTTCCTCTTCCTCGATGGCCGATAGCTTGCTCCTGATCTGCTCCAGGTTGGTATTAGCCTCGTTCCATTCAGCAGATCCTTTCTGACTGGTATTCTTGATGTTCTGCGCTGTACGTTCTGCTAGTTCCAGCTGCTTCACGGATGCAGTCTCAGCGTTGTCTGCTGTCTGCTTGATAAAGGCCAGTTCAGCCTTCAGCTGCTCAGCAGACTTGGAAGCTCCTGCTGCCTCCATCTGCATCTGCTCGAATGCCTTGGTTGCCTTGATATTCTCCAGCTCCTGTGTTACCATGTCTAACTGGTCATTCAGCTGCTGGTAGAAAGAACTGTCGTGTGGAACCTCAGAAGCAAGTTTTCTCAAACTCTTCTGAGCTTCCTCGATGCGTTCCACCGATGCAGAATTGAGATTGTTCATGGTCTCAATGGTACGGGCAACCTCGTTGTCGTATTTCTTCAATTCCTTCTCAGCGTCGCGCAGTTCCTTCCTGATGGCGGCAATGAAACTTTTGCCCATCTTCTTTTCTTTCGCTTCGGCGAGGTCGGATTTCCACGATTCAACTTTCTTGCGCAGTTCATCAAGGTTACGCTTGGCCTGCTCTGAGTTGAGTTCAATGACGGTTGTATATCTCTCTGTTGTAGCCATAATAAAAACGGGTGAAATCTTTTCTGCAAAGATAACACCCGTTTCCTTATAGTAAAAATACACTATTCTTTTCTGTGGTCGTATAGCCAGTTCTGGTACCGACAGTTTTCGGGAGATCGTTTTTCCTCCTGTTCCCTGAACCATTTGATAAAATCCTCATGACTCTTTCCCTCCTTCTTTGAAGAGGAGATTCCTTTCAGTCCGAAGTAAGCGAAAACGCCTACGACCACTAAAAGCATCATTATCGGATCAATCGGTAACATCATATCTTGGTTTCTTTCTTGTTTCTTTTTAAAGTCCCCCGATGCTCCCGCACAGGGGGATTAAAGAGTTCATTTAATTTTTATGAAAGTAAATTCGTCAGACGTAAGACACGGGTGGACGTTCCACCATCAGGTTCATGCCCAGGTCCTCTGAAAGTTTATTTATTCCTTCACGGATTCTCTTGATTGTATCCTCCTTTGGCTGACGCAGGCCCGTAACGTACTGGCGCAGTACAGAGGCGTTCATGCCGATGTAGTGGGCGAAGGCGGTAACATCGATAGGATAGTAGTCGAAGAACGACCCCACGTCGAAGCGGAAGTCAAATTCCACGTCAGGAAATACCTTGCCTTCGTTAGCCCACTCTTCTTTCTGCTCTTGAAGCGATAGGCTGGTATCTTCCATGGCCTCGCGAGCCGTCGAGCCGCTGCCTCCAAAACCGAAGTTTTCGACACTCTCAGGGGTAAAGCAGGTAAAGTTACCTTTCCCCTTTCCGCGCTCTACGATTGCCAATAATTTCACTTTCTTTGTCATATCTATTGTTAAAACTTTCTTATTAAAAAGAGTTCTTCGCATCATTCCAACATGCTCTCCGTCAGATGTTCCTCTCTCGGGATTGCCCGGGCTTAAAGCCCGAGCAAATCCTTTTTGAGAGATTTCAGAAGTCCCGTTGGAACTTCCTGGGAACTGTGGCGTGGAACGACTTTGGTCTTTCCTGTAATCGGACTGTACCATACGTCATGTCCGCCACCATGTCTTACTAAGCTGCATCCCGCAGCCTTCAGACTTCTAACGAATTGTTTCGTTTTCATAATGTTAATGAACTCTTTGTCCTTATTGGACGATGCAAAGGTAACAAATAAGTTGCAAACAAACAAATTTTTCTGCAACTTTTTTGTTAGCAAATGAATTATTTAACATTTGAAGCAAAAAAAAGACTGAGAAAGCTATTTCTCAGCCCTGATATACTTATTATATGTCACTCTCGAGTGTGGATTGAAGTTCACGATTTTAAGTCGGTATCCCTTCGTTCCCCACTTCCACCAAAGGAAGTGGTGACGGTACTCGCGGTACACCATTGTACTCAGCGAGTCACGTATATTATAATAAAAGGTGGTATCTTTCAAGTCCAGGCGAAGGTCTGCCCACTGATCACTGTAGTAATACAGACTATCAGTAGGCTTATGATGAGCGGGCACAGTGTCGCTGGTCACAATCGTTGTGGTCTGCATGGCTTCCAATTGCTTAACCTTCAACTTCAGTTCCTTGATAAGCTGCTGGTTTTCAGCCAGAGCATCCTTCAGTTTCTTCGGAACTACCTCTACCACTGTCTGCGTCACAACCTCTATGCTGTCTCGGATGGTGTCACGCTGCAGTGGAATCTGAGCGTGTGACAGTTCCACACTGAGGCGGTCGATATCATCCTTCAGCCTTGCAACAGTACTGCGGTGATGAATGTAGAAACAAGTGGCCAATACTATTACGACCACGGCTATTATACGATATACCTTCATAAGCTTTCAATGTATTTGATGATACCCTCTACATGTAGTCTCTCGATGGCATGGCGTCCCTCGTCACTCAGAAGGAAGTCTACATCTTCCTGGTTGTTCTGGAAGAGGTTCTCTGTCAGGACAGCCGGACAGTCGGTGCGGTTCAGCACATACAGAGCCTGCGGCCAGTATTTCTGATCTTTTGACGGGCGGCGCATCTTCAGCCCGTGCGCTTCTGCCGCGTCAAACAGGCAGTCGGCCAGCAGCTTGCTCTTTGCTGATGCCTTGGTGCCAACGCGCACACTCCAGCCGTTGGCCTGGTGCCATTTGTTATCGACAGGCGGTGAAGCATCAACATGGATGCAGACATATATCACGTTCTGCTTGCCGTTCTGCCGACACAATTCATTGACGAAGTTCACGCGCATGGCCAGTTCCCGCTGGCGTTCCTGGTCTGCCATTGGCGACTGCATCTGTTTGGGCAGGTCAAGCGGCATATAGTCAATGACGCATTTGTAGCCCATCGCCTGAAGCTTCGCTGCCACCTCTGAAGCTATTTCCCGGCCATAGACGCATTCTCTCAGACTTCCATCAGGGGACTGCTTACCAGGTTCCCTGAGCCTGTGTGGCGTGCCAATGGCAATAACTACCTCATTCTTCTTCATGGTTTACCTCCGTTCCTTTGTTTACCTTTGTCTGTAACTCTTCGAAACGACTTTCCATCCTTTTGCTGATGGAGTTGATTTTGTTGACTGCATAGATTCCGATACCAAACAGACCCAGTGCTGCAGACAAGGCCTCTCCGATGTATGTCAGTGGCCCAGGCCCGATATCTTCGGTTATGAAAAACGACACGAAGGCCATGACGATTGCCGATACAATCAAAGCAACAGCCGATGTGTAATGAATCCAGTCTTTAGTATTTTCTTTCATACTATCTATGTATTAATTTACGGCAAAGGTAGCAGGAAAAAATGCGCCATAAAAATACAGGCCACCGGCATCATCGGTGACCTGTATATTTTTCTTCAATTCGCAGGAGAAAGATTATTTCTTTTTCCAGCGAGTCAGCATCCAGTAGGCATTATATTTGATGGTATCTTCCCAATAGGAAGTGTCCTTGTATTTCCAGAATGGGCCTTCAACGGCTGTCAGCTCCACCCACTCGTAGTCATTTATCATCAAATCGTTCTGCAAGTTCGAGCAGAAGATGGAACCGCCGCCCTGTTGGATGGCCTCACCAGTCCAGATACCAGCGGCATGGAGTGGGCCGAAGCCGTCGCGTTCCGGCACGTTGCAGACATAAGGCATACCGTTCTCGCCATCTTGGTCGTGCTCACCTGTGCCGTCATCCTCGAAGTATGCTTCCTGACCCGTCAGACAGATACCTTCGCTATAATCGGTTCTGGTGTAGAACATGTAGTCAAGAACCAACTGAATGCCTCCGTTGGAACTTGGAATATCGGTGGCCATGTTGGTAATGGTGATACGCTGACCGATGAAGAGGTGTGGAGGTGGCAGGTATATCCATACCCATCTTTTGTTAGTATCAAACACGGAACCGATATACACCTGGTCATAAAGCAGCTTGCAGTTCCTCAGACCATAGTAGATGGCCGGATTGCCATCGTCGTATATTCTCACAGGAAGGCCATTGCTTTCGGCTTCGTAGAGATAAACCATACCATCGGTGCTCCAATAGTCATCCACGTAGGCTGCATGGTCTGGAAATCTCACATAACGGCTGGCACCTGTCTGTAGCTTAACCTTATGACTCATCATCGCGCCATCGACCTTGATGTCACCGTCGCCGTCAAGAATGAACTTATCCTTGGCACCATGCATCTTGCCTTCTTTCAGGTTGACCCACCAGTTCGGGTAGAAATGACCTGTCAGTTCCCAATTGCCGTAGTATGTAGCCTTTGTCGAAACGTCTTGGCCGTAATAGCAAATATTATATTCTCCTGATTCGGCTGCGGTAAACGTCAGTGTGACAGAACGCTGTATTCTGTAGAGCCATACACTAGATGTCATCGCCACAGATCCTTTATAGATGGCGAAATAGCAGTACTTGGTATTCGTGCCATCATAGTAGGTACTACCCTTGATGCGCACGTTGACTGTCACACCCTTCTGAATGTAGATAGTAGCCTCAATGGCTTTGTCATCAGCAATAGGTCCATGGATGTTTGTTCTGTTGAAGTAACCGTTCTGAATTGTTGGGTCACCCATGAAACGCGTGTAGGCAGGAGGATTGCTTGCGCTCACGGCATTACCGTCGGCACCTTCGCCGTCGACGCGCTCCACACCGTTGATGCGTCCGTTGGCCGAATAAAAGTAGTCACCTGCCATCACACCGGCACCGTTCTTGGCAAAGCGGGCAAACTGTGCGCCCACCATCACCACACCGTAGTTCTCTGCCTTTGACCAATACATGCTGCCGTCCTCTGGCGCAAAGTGTACATTGTTAACAACATTCGTGTCAGCAGTCAGATACCAGTAGTCACCATAAGCCTGAGCGTACTCATTCCAAACTGTCATGCTTTTATCCTCCATAAAAACTAGAGGTGTCCGCTGCCCTATTTTCGTATATGTCGTATCTGGATCGTAGTTGCCGGATGGCCAGTATGACGGGCCTGTATCTCCATGTTTGTAGACTGGTATCTCTAACTCAGCTAAATAGCCGCTGTGAACTTCTGTTGCTGAGTCATAAATACAGAATACCAAGGCATCGCAGGTACTGGAGTTCACATTTATTCCCTCGGCATACCAGTTTGTAGCCTTACTAGTGCCATTTTTACCAAGGAAGTAATAACTGCTGCCTTTCTTCCTGAATACGCTGCAGAAGCAAGAATAGGCCTGTTTCGCCGCGTTTCCCACTTTCTTGTAAAATGTGACGGTTGCGGTAAAGGTTCCCGTCTGGGTGTTCTGTCCTATGGTGATGCTACCCAAGCCGGACATCAGCGAATATATCTCACCGCCAGGGCCTTGGCCGCCCGTGTCACCCAGTTTATTAATAGGTATTTCTTTCTTTGCAAGGTAGCTAGTAGGAGCGGCACTTGCAAGAGACGATGCACCGAAGGTACTGTTGCCCATGAACACAACGAAGGCGTCACTGATAACACCGTCTACAGTTGTAGATCTGTTGGTAACAGCAATTTGTGTAACTTTAATCGAGCTAAAAATGATGCGTGAATAGTCAGAGCCTTTCCTTCTGTACAGGGCATAGTAACAACTGTAGGCCTCGAAGTCATTGTCACCAACACGCTTCCAGAAATTGATGGTGGCGTTAAGGTTTGCTTCTGTATTATTGGCTGCTATCGTCACGCTGTCTGACGTGGAGCGTATTTCATAGTCCGGGGTTTCGTCGCCTTTTGGACCTGGTATTTTTCCTTCGATGGTCAGTGTTACCTTCCTGCTCACGCTCACACCGTCAATGGAGGCTGTGATGGTGATAACAACGACTACAGGAGAGACAAGGGTCGTGCCACTCTTGATGAAGATTTTCACATAGCCGGTGCTCAGCGTTGTGCTCTTTTTGAAACTGACGGTTGGGGACGGTGTACCTTCAGCGGCGTATGCATCACCAAGTATATAGTTGTCATCTATCTTGCAGACAATACCTGTAAGGGTCTGAGCCGTACCGCCTTTCTCGATGGCGACGTAGGCATCCACAGTTTTTTCACTAGCGGTGGTGCCACTGGAATTACAATCTACAACACCCACATTTTTCGTGATGGTGGCGTAGATCGCATCTTTGCCGTCCTTCGGCTTAGTGCTCAGAACGAAGCTATTGCTCTGTCTTTTTCCCGGCATGTCTATTCCTCTTCTTCTATGAACTGAATCTGATTGGTGCTTCCCTCGTAGATGTAGCCGCATTCGTTGACGATACGGCCTTCCTCAATAGGCAGGAAGTTGATGCCAGACTGCTCCAATTCACGGAGCCAGCGGATGATGCCCTGATAATTTCCATGGTACTCATAAGCACGTATGCGCCCAGTGGGCTTTCCCGTCTCCTGGCTGATCTCAGGAATGCCAATGAGGGCCTTCATCCAGTTATCGCCCTCCTTGCCCCGTCGGATCTCATATTTGTAGACGTTGTGTACCTGCCCTTCCAGGTCTTTCATGTCAATGTGCTTTGCATCCATCGAGCGATCGATGCGCACACGCTGTGTCAGTTCTGTCAGTTTCATCCTTTGCTCTGTCTTTTGCATGATGCCGTAGCAGTCCGCATTCTTCATCAGTCCGAAGTAGCTGGCCCATGACTTGTCATCCTTGCAGCGCACGGCACGGTGAAGGGTTGCAGGGCGCATCCTGGTTACTCCTTTGTCGTGGCTGGTAGCCGTTTTGTCAGGCAAACGCTTTACCACAAACCCGCACAGGTCGGCACCGTTCCCGTCGATGGGGAGCACATTACCCATGTGCCTCTTGCAGCGCAAGCCATAGACATACCACCAGTATTGGCGTATGCGCCAGGCAGCCTGGTTTGCCTCTTCCCTGGTCTCTGTGGCCACCCATGCATTGTCTGCATAGCGGATGGCCCACGGGAACTGATCCTTTAGCCAAAGGTCGAAGGGCAGCATAGCGATGTGGTGCACAAGGGGGCTGGTCGGGGTGCCGATAGGCAGGCGTCCGTCCACAAAGGAAACCTTCTCGCCAAAATCGATGAGCCACCTCCAGTATGCCATGTTCTCCTGGGAACGTTCCTGCTTGGATCTGGCAACTACCATGTCGCGCAGCACCTTCATCCCCAGCCTGTATGACTTGGGCGTCATTCGCTGGTAGCACTGCCGTTGGTCTGCACAGACGAGGAAACACAGCTCACGGCGGTCGTAGAACAGCCGCTTGGCCTCCTTCAGGACACTTCCTTCCCTGGTATCAGCGGTGACACCTCTACCAGCGAGGCAGTTGCGGGCCACACCAGGCTCCACGCTCATGTAATAGGGCATCACCAGCTCCATCCACAGGTGCTGGATGACAAGTGTGTCAAGGGAAGGTGCGTCTATCTGCCTGACCTTCCCGTTGGCATTTGTCTTTTCAAGCTGACGGTACTCCGTACTGATTGAAAGCGACAACGCTTCGGCAAGGATGCGGTTACGGTTATTGGCCTTGTCGGAAAGCCAATCCTTCCCCGCCTCACTGTTAGCACGACCTTTCAGGGCAGCCAGTTCCCCGGCTTCCACATCTTTCATCATGCAATATGCTCCTTGCCTCGGCATCATTTTGTTATTGTTATAAATTAAAAAATCACTGGCTCAGGCTGAGCCATGGGGCGCTTACCTGTCACACCTCGTAAAGTGCCGCCACCCCTTCAGGTCTTATGTGTTCGCCGCTTCCGGGCAGGTGCGTGTCACGGTCTCTTTTCTTAGATCTCACCTTTGCAGAGCCCCCATTGTTGCGATTCGTATTGGACGCAGCGTTGTTCGCATTCCAATTGCGGGGCGAACAGTTCGCATTGTTCGCATTGCCGCGAAAACGGAGGGCCTGTGACACGTCACCCTATTGCCTTTTCAGGCTCAACCACGTCCTCGCGTTTCAGGGCCTCAATCCCATTGCAGAGGTTGACGCGACACCCGTGGATTTTTCTATCTGTCGGCAAAGGTAGTCAAAATTCGCGATATACCCATTGCCTATACATGAATTTTCAAAAAATTTTTTTATCGAGGCGGCCTGACGGCCGCCGCCGTCAGCCGCTTGCAGCGGCTCTGTTGCGCCTGCGGCGCTGCTGCGCATTACGTTCCTAGTAATGCCTGAGCAGAGCCCCCAAAGTTGCGATGCGTAAAGGACGCAGCGGTGAGCGCATACCAATAGCGGGGCGAACAGGACGCATGGGACGCATTGCCGCGAAAACGGAGGGCGATTCTCGCACGTTTGCCTACGGCTGTCGCCCACTCGTTGCGGGTGTAGCCGTAGCAGCACTCATAGCTGCTTAAGGCGCCGCCCGCCTGTGCCTTGATGGGTGAGTAACCGATACGCCGCGCATAATATCCGTCGGCCAGGTTCGTGCCCTCGCCGGTCTTGATGGCGTCTGCGCAGTCCTCGATGAGGAACTTCGCCGGGGAATCCTTCAAGACAGCCGTGTCGTTGAGCCACTTCGTCTGGTCGGGGATGAGATAGGAGGCGATGGGATTGCCCGTTTTGCTAGTTCCTGGAGCGATGGTACACTCACCAATCACCTCTGCACCTCCCTGCGTATATGCATAGATATCGCCGGAGAGGTTTATGCCGCCCATCAGGCTCATGCGCAGGATGGCCGTGAACTCACACGTTGTCTGTGTGCCGCCTGAGTTGTAGCCCGTCAGCGTGTCGCTCAGCTCCCTGTACACGCGCACGTTCATATATCCGTCCGTCAAGGACTCCACACCGTTCGGCTGCATCCAGTAGTATTTGCCGCCGTACATCCTGAAGTAGTTTGGCGATGCAGTGTTCGTGGTCTTGGCGATGCCAAACTCTACGGCGAACGATGCTGCCAGCTGACTCTCCATGCACTGCTCCTTGGCGTGATAGTCGTTCATGTCCTCGCTGGCGTTCTTAGTGCTGTTAGTGGCACTCTTCAAGGGAAGGCTGGCACTCCAGAGGCCGTATCCATAGGAAGAAGCTCCATTCACCTTGTGCCTGAAGCCTCCGTTCTGACGCCATGTTGCTTCGCTATTACAGTCATCATTGCTGCTGATGCCGCTGCCGAACATGGTAGCCAGGAACGGGTTCCTGCGTGAGTATAGCAGTTCCTGACTGGTGATGAGCGTGTTTAGCGTGTGGAACCCACCTTCAGCGAAGGGGTAGCTGCGTGTGGCCACGCTGTTATTTGCCCTTGCCCGGCTGGCATTCGTCGTGGCGCTTACATCGTCTGTTTTCGGGTATGCACGGCCAGCTTCGTTGAACATCGTGCTACCGAGGATGCCGGCAGCCGAAACTCCACCGATACCTCCCTGCGGGTGTGCCAGGTAGAAGAAGTTGCGGAACACCGTTTTTCCGTTTTCTGTGATCTGCGTCGACGGTCCCGGTGAGAAAGCAGTCGGAGGCAGGTAGTAGCGTGAGAAATCAATGCCGTCCCATTCAGTGACATCAGTGAAGATACCGTTCCACTCCCAGTCACCGTCCTCACGTTTCTGATGATCGAGTAGGTACACTCCGAAGCCGTAACCTACTCCCGTCGTGTATTTGGTCTCGGTCGTTTCCCAAGGCAGCACGGCATGGGCTTCCACATAGTCGTTGCCGTTCTTCTTGTACAGACGCGGCCAACCTCCGTCACTCTCATTGAACCAGCCGCTGAGCGTACCCCTGAAGTAGGGGCGCAGCACACTCTCCACATACGATTCCGGGTCATACGCCCCAGCATCGCAGTATTTTACATAAGTGCCGCTTGCGTTCTTTCTCCACAGTTCCAGCTCTGCGTCGGCGGCCATCTCCGGGCTGATGCGCACTGCAGGCGCCCAACCGCCTCCTGCAAAGCGCAGTATATTGTTACGCTGCAGCTTCATGCCGCGCGTAGTGGTGCCCGTGTTGTCGGTGGTGTCAAGCAGCCAGAAGTCCAGCTGCTTCAGGAATCCCTTGTTTCCCTGCTGCTGGCTGGGTGTAATGGCACTGGCTCCTCTCACGTATCCTTCCACGTAGTTGTTACCTGTCAATTTAGGATAGCGAGGTTCAACGATGACCGACATAGCCGGCATGGCATCAGCATTCAGCGTACTGCCGTAGAGCGTTGCCAACTGTGCGGGTGTTATCTGCAGCCATTCACCCGTTCCGAGGCTCACTTCCGTACCGTTTGCCCTGGTGATGAACCACTCTATGGCATAGAGCTTTTCCACCCATGACAGTGAGCTACTGTTATGAGGTGTAGTCTCAGTCAAGTCGTTGAGTGTCGACCCTCCAGCTGTCACCAGTGCTCGTTTGATAACTGTGATGGCACTGCTGGCAAGTTCTGTTCGCTCCAGGCGGCAGTGGGCGATGTCGGCCACGACAATGCGCTCCACGTCTGGCAGTTCCACGCCCACGTCAAAGGTCTGCTCCCTGAATCCGAGGTACAGTTTCTCCGGGCGCACAAGGCCGTCCTCGTCAAGATAGTCCTCCACCTGACCGTATGGGATGTATCCTGCACGGCAAACCAGGCGAACTTGTTGAATCTTCGTCAGGTCTACAGTGACCTCCTTCGAAGCCGTTCCGCTAGGCAGCCATGCAGCGTCTATCCATTCCGTATCCTCTGTGCACTGTATCAGACGATTGTCTGGCGTGCGGTAGAACCAGAAGTAGAATGCCGATCCCTGCGGTGTGTCGGCATAGTCATCCTCGTCCATTGCATCACCACCGTTGTCAAGCGGGAAAGCATCAGGAAGAGGTGTGGCACCGTCGCAGAGTTGCACGGCGCATTTCTTCTTCCAGTTTGTGGCATTGTCCAGCTTGGCCACGGTATCGAGTTTCAGCGGATTCATTCGGAAGAACTCTCCGACATAGCCAGCCGTTCCCAGCCTGTCGCGCAGCAACGTAAGGTTGGTTGCCGTCGACGAACTAAGCTCTAGAGGAACCTCTGCAGTTGCCGTCTGTGCACGTCCTACACTGTCGTAGAACGTGCCTGTTGCCCTGACAGTCACATTGCCGTCTGTCATAGTCTGGTTGAGTCTCACCCTAAGATATGTGCCACTTAGTGTAAAGTCGCCCAAACTCTGCCCCGTGATGGGAGTCACTATGCCATTGCGAATCACCTCCCATGCCACTGTGTTCCGACCACTCCATGCTATTTCACTGGATGGGGTCGCGGCGTTTGGATCTTCGAGCAGTACATGCAACCCAAGAAGAGTCGGATATGTCTGACGGTTTGGATAGTACTCACCTGTAAGCGAATCGAAGCTTTGGGTGAGCGTTCCGTATTGGTTTGTATTCTGCTCATTGTACGGGTTCTCCACCCGGATGGCAGCTGTCAGTGATACGGGACGTGTCACCGCCCCTACGTATGTTCTTTTTTTCATATTGCATCAAGATTAAGAGTTTGTCGGGTCAAGGCTTATCCATCCCTGCAACCTGCCGCCGCATACAGAGACTAGTTTGTCATAAGGTACAGCCAGCGTACCCTTCCAAGCTTCGCCCTTGTAAGTGATGTTCGTAACCACAGTCGCTGTGTTAGCCAGAGCGGTGGCAGTACCGGAATACGCCGCCGGTGTGAGTGCCGTTCCGTCATCGCATTTCAGTACGACGTTGGGAACCAGCGTCCTTGTGCCCCAGGAGGTCAGCACATTTCCGTCTTTGTCGACAACATAGATTTTAACCCTGGCAGTTCCTCCCTCTTCGACTTCCGAACCTTCCACGTCACCAATGATGTCATAGGCAGCATAGATGGCATCGGTCTCGTCGCGCAGGAAGCCATAGCCTCGGTAATATTCAGATCCCACCTTGAAGCGGGCGCAGAAGTTGTCATAGCCGTTCACCTCTGCAGCAGGCACCGTGAGACGATTTCCATCGACGGCATAGCCGTTAGCTGAAGTACACTCCACCTCCGTGCCCGTACCATCGACGTTGAACCATTTCTCCGGCGTGGCATTCTGTACGACTGTCATCGTCGACACATCATAGAGGAAGGCTTCCAGATAGCCTGTCCCGCCCTGTGTCGTGATGTTGTGCACGTTACTGATGAGCACAATATACGGCGTACCTCCAGTGGAGTAGCGCACCAGTGTCACAGGCTGATCAGGCGTCACGAAGTCCTGGAACCTGCCACCTGCCAACTCAATTTTTCCTTCGATGCGGAACTGGTCGCTGTCGGCATTTACGGATTCGCTGAAGAAATTCTTCATGATCTGGTAGGTGTACGTGCCGTCACCGCCCGTGGTACGCTTGAACGTACCGGCAGGGAATGCCGTACCCACAGCGTTACTCAGACCAGTACCTGCAAAAGTCACCTCAACACCGTTCCAGTAGAGTTTCTCCTGTGCGGCCAGTGAGAGGTGAGTGTTGCCGTTGGTATCCTTCACACCTGCTTTGAACTTAGGGCCGGCATTTGTCCAGTTGGGGGTAAGGTTACCGGCAGCATCCATGCTCTGGTATAGAATGCCGTCCACCATCTCAATGCTTGTGATGAGTGTCTTTCCCGCTATTTGTGCGTTCAGGACGAAGTCATTACTGATAATCTTTGCCATAGTTTATTCCTCCCCGTTCTCTTCTTGTTCAATACCTGGCTCCGACTGTCCTGCAGACATGATGGCCTGCAGGTCATCGCCGTTGACTATCTCCACCTGACCATAGGAGAACCGTGTCAGGTTCAAATCCTTCAGGGTCAGCACCACGCGCCCGTCAGGGGTGCGCTGGTTGCGGGTGAACACCCTGCGGCGTTCACACACTTCGTTTGGTACAATAACGTAATACATAGCTTTTTCTTTTATTATATGGTGAATACTATATCTGTCCCATTCCCATCTCTCCCTCGGCCATCTCTCCCGTCGAGAGGCGTACCGTGCAGCGGAACCAGACGCGCATCTCGCTTTCCCACAGCGGGCCGCAGTCTGTGCGGCGCGTAGGGTCATTCAGCCTGTGGTCGATGACAAGGATGTTCGGGTGCCCTTCCTGTGTTACAGGCTGCCAAAGTACGTCGGCAGCCGTCTGTGTGCCGTCCTCGTAGGCCATGCGCTCCCACGTCCAGCTGACATCCAATTCTCCTGCTTCCACCTTTGCCAGCAGGTCGTCTGTCACGTCGGCGGCTCCGATCAGGATACGTGCCTCGGAAAGCAGGTGCACATCATCGAGCCACACCATCGTTCCCCTGCTGAAGTAGAAGTCCACGCGCAAGGCCTGTCCGCTGATCATCGTCCAGTGGGTTGATATGCCAGGTTCCTCAGTAGTTCCTTCCACCAGGCACTCCCACAGTGCACCGTAGTACCAGACTCTTGACGTTTCTTTATCAACGTGCCACTCCTTTTTCATTTTCTGCAGCAGCCGTTCGTCTGTCAGGCTGGCATTGGCGGGTGACAACCTGTATGTCAGCCACATGTTACGTGTGAAGCTCTCGAAATGGTATGGTTCGCTGATGGACTGCCCCTGTACGTAGGAGCCGCCCCATGTGCGGATGACCTTCAGCATTGCAGCGTCAGCAGCAGTCATCCTTCCGGCGGCCACCTCTGCAGCAAGGTGTTCGTCACTCAGCGATTCATCAGGCGTGTACGTGCCCCCCAATCCAGTATATACGACGGGGGGATTCTGTACCCATATACCACGGTCAATCTTCACCACCTGCGAAGGATAATAGATATGGTGGGCGTTTTCGTAGAAGATGGTGTTGACATAGAGGCTCGGCATCCGAGGGTCGCGTGTGTCAGGCAGCACGCCTGCAGTATCAAGAATAGTAGGCAGGATGCCCAGGCAGAGGGCGTAGTTGTCAGCCCTGAGGATGGGCTGGTCAACATGCCAGTAGTAGGTGATGCGCTCATCTGTGGTGCTCAGCTCCCAGAATGACTGGCGGCTGGCATCTTGCGTGTTTCCACGCTTAGCCACCGTCATCATCTTCTTTGGGCCGAAGTTCTTGCCGCCCGGTACCATATTGTCATCCCACAGCTCCACGCGCACGGTGTCCGGTGTCATGCCGTCGTTCAGCGTGACGCCGTTCTCGCAGACGCGCATCCATGAAGTCCAGTACTGATAGGCTCCTCCAGGCTCCGGCTGTTCGTCCATCTTGCCATAGAGGATGTCAAAGTCAGCAAACGAAATGTGGCGTCCCTCCTTCTCCTTATGGAAGTGCAGCGTCCATGTACCGTCATTGTTAATCTCCACCCGCTCGATATCGCCACCACCAGAAAACTGGTAGTCCTGCTCCATCACCTGGATCATGTTGTACACCAGCTTGGCGACGCGCATCCATCCGCGCACCTCCAGGCCATCAGTGGTGATGGTCCCGGTACTGGCATCCATCCAGATGCCCGTTCCATTCTCACCGACACTTGCACCGTCCGACTTCAGAACCTCAGAGAAACGGAGGTTCTTGAAGATACCCTCCAGCGATGCGGTGATGCTACCGCAGTTGATGGTACCGTCGGCATTGAGATGTATCTTGTCATCGCCCACAATGGCACCACCCAGTAACCGTAGCAGATATTGCGTAGTGTCTTCCTGGTCTTTCCTGATAAAAGGAGCATCAGGATCCATCAGATAGTTCAACAGCAGCAGGAAGGCCGTACCTATTCTGGTGGCCGTGTTCCTGTAGAAGCCCCGTTCGTCACGGATGCCTTCGAAGAACTGTCTGATGTATGTTGTATCTTGCGGCATATCTTGATTTTTGTGCGAAGATAAAGCAATGCTCCCGATATTAAAACTACAAGAACCGCTGACGCTGGAAGAGGGCATCGAAAGCCTGCGTCATCATTCCCTGATAAGCTTCGCCGTAGGCAGCAGCTTCCATTTCATTCAGAACCATGCGCGAGGCATAGTATTTACGGAAGAACCAGTCGCGTTTCTCATGTGGCTTGCCTCCAGCCACTCGGCCACCCCATGCAGGGCCTACTTTCTTCGGCTTGTCAAGGCCGTGCTTCTCGCGGTAGGCTTCGCCACCAGGCAGGAGGAAAGGCAACTGCCCGGAATTCCAAGTGCCCTCGCCACCACGGCTGCTGCCATAGTAGCGGCCGAGACTGTCTGTATAGCCATCACCGAACTCACGGGCCACGCCATCACTAACATACTTGCCGTATACCAGGAAGGAGTGCTCGATGGTGGTTATGGGACCAGGATGAAGAAAACCCGTTATGCTGCTGCGCAGACGCCCTGTGTCATTGATGCGCATCTTATCCAGACGCTCCTGCCAGTAGGTTACCATGTTCCTGGTCCACTGGCGACGGAACAGCTCCAGATCGCTCAAGGCATGAACACGTCCGCGACGGTAACGTTGGCGGCGTTCAACCGCCAGATTCTTCATATATCCCATTCTTTATTCCTCCTCCCAATCGTTTTCGTCAAACATCAGGTCAGTAGGCTCATCGTTCTGTATCTGGAAGAACAGACCCGTACAGCCGTTGAATGAATATCGGCCATATTCGTTGGAATAGACATTACCAGTATTCAGGTACATCAGTGCATTGCCGTACTTGTATTTCTCCTTATCCTTGATGATCCTGGAAAGGAACTGCCTGAAGATGGTTCGGCACAGGCGCAGCGCACGGTTATAGTCCTGAGCGTCGCCATGCTTGTAACCGGCAATGATATGCACACAATACACATTGCGGTCGAACCATCCCACCTTGTTGCTGAAGGTGTTGCTCGACGTGGTATCATCCACGAAGATGAAGTTCTGGTACTGGCGATAGCCTGCCATCATCGGCTCCAGGGCACCGGGGCCGCTGCAGTAGTCCACCTTGAAGTTGTTCCTCTTGGCAAGCTTGTTCTTGTTTCCCAGCTCTGCAAAGTAGGCCAGGGCGTCAAATTGATTCTGTTCCATGCCATTGTCTTATGAATTCGGGTATTTCCTTCTGAAATCCTCGGCCTCTCTGGCCTTGGCGTCAAGTTCGGTCAGCGCACGCCAGCAGTCGGCATCGAGCACAGTCCTCTCCTTGGTGATGTCACCGTCGGTCAGTGCGCGGATCTGTGCGTTCATCTGTTCCAGCCAGTTTACGCTCTGCCCACTGCTTGGGGCAGGTTTGAAGAAATGCCGGAATAGCTTAGAGAACTGTTTCTTCACATACGAGAACCACATGATGCAGCCAGTCAGCTCAGCATCATCGATGGCTGTCACGCCACCAGGGTAGAGCAGACGGGCAAGGCCCAACGCATACTTCTGCTCTTTCGTGGCCAGATAGCCTTGGTAGTATTTCTCCATGTTCAAATAGTCCTCGAACATCACTCTATGCAGCATGGCGTCGACAGCCTTGAATCCCTGAATGCTCTCCAACCGCACATCCATGGTCTCGTAGCTGTCGACATACTCCAGCTGCTGTATCATATCCTGAACCTGCCACGACTGCATGAAGAAGAAATGGCGCTTCGTCTTTTTCTTCCCATCGTCTTCAATGCTTACGGAACACGTCCATCCACCAGGTGTCTTATTCAACACTTCAATACCTGTGAAACGTAAAAGCATGAGTGTACGGCCTTCTATGGAAGAGTACATACCGCAGCCGATGACATGCAGCGCATAGCGCATTTGCTCCTGTGTCATCTCGGCCCAGGAGCGTGGACAGGCGAGCTGAAGCACACCTTCGGCGGTCAGCCTGCCACACTTATCCGACAAAGTGGAATGCGCTGTCTTCTGCATGGTTCTCGTAGGGTTTGAAGTGGTTCAGCCGGTAGCCCTCGCCATCGGCATATGTGGTATATTGTGACAGGTCGGCTTCCATGCGGTTGATCATCCGCATATAAACCTCTTCCTCCAGACGGCTGTCCTGGGCGATGCGGGCACCGATGTATTCCATACAGTTCAATGCAATATGCGAATTCGGCACGGTGAGCGCGTGGCCCGTCAGCTGCTCTATGAGTTCGTCCATATAGGCATTGCCCAGGTGCTTACGAAGGAAGCTGTCGGCAACGAGGATGGCCGGTATGGCGGCATCCCAGTCCTCAGGCTTCGGATGGTTAATGCCTGCCCACTGCTCCAGCTGCTGGATATTGAAGAACAGTGTCCGCACATTCCAGGCACGTTGTGGCTGCTGATTCCATCCGCTGACACGGAAGAGACGGTCAAGCAGTGTGCCAAGAAGCAGACGCTCCTGGCGGCGTAGCTGACCGTCGAGTGCATCGACACGCTGTTTCGAGGCAGGTGCCGTGTCGTTGGTCGACACAACGCCGAACCCCGTAGGCGTAAGAACCAGGTCGAGACTGCGCATCTCATGCATGAAGGCACGGACGCAGGCCAGACGCTTCACAGTCTGAACCAGCACGGTGTCAGCACCTCCTTCAACGGCCTGAGCACCGATATCGCCCAACACTTGGCTCTCCAGATTGGCCAACTCGTATTTGATGGCATCCTCCATCACGTCGAAGATGCTGCCTGTCGGCTCCTGTGCTGCCGGCACGGCCTTCTCAAAATCAACCTTTGTTATTTCCAGTTCCATTGTTATCAATCTTTTCGTCAAACTCCTTGTTCTTATCCAATGTGGTCATCTCGATCACCGGCACATGTATGTCGTACTTCTCATCCCACACATTGAAATGCATCAGCACGTGGTATGGTACCGACATCACGTCATGCCATGGCTTTTCCAAAGCCTGCTTCAGGTTGAAAAGCTCGCGCTTATCGCTGCCGGAGTTGTTCATCTGACTCTTGCCAGGCGTGGCACCCACCATGTTCGGGTGAACGCCCATGGCGAAGCACAGCGAGTTAGAGGCCTCGCCCATGTCCTCACTCCAGTCACCACCCTCTTTCTTGTCAGCCCCAAGGGCGTAGATGCGAACCATGCGCGTTTCCTTACCTTCCAGTACGGTGTCATAACTGGTAATCCAGGCCTTGCCCGCATTCTCCGGCTTCGTACAGAACTCGGTGATGTTCTGCCGTTCCTTCTTGATGCGCTCCTTGCGTTTCTCCGGGTCGGTGATGCCCTCCTCGTTGCACACGTTGTTCCAGTAGTTCCGGTGAATCTCCACCTGCCAACGAGGGGCCGCAGTGTTCTTGATCATATAGCGCTTACCCGTGCCAATGAGGCGGTAGATATCGTACCAGGCATCGAGGAAGATGCTGTAATAATATGGCATGGGGTAAACCTGATGCCCGATAGTTGGCACATAGCAGCGGATGGCAAACGAACGGTCTGAGGTTCCGGCACTCTTCTTTCCCGTGTCAGGATCCGGCTCTCTGCCCAGGCGAACCATCAGGTCGCCCAGCGGGTCCACCTCGTCAAGCAAAGGAAAGACTTTCGCCGTCTTAGGTGGAGTGTGCCGCCAGTTGGCCACGATGACATATTCACGCTTACCCTTCTTATTCTTGGGCGAGAAGCGACAGTGGCAGGCGTCCTGATGGCGCATCTGCACAATCTTCGAGCCGTCGCGTGAAAGTGTGATGACCAGTACCGAGAAGAAGTAGTACTTCATGTCCGTAGCCTGTTCCCAGAACTGAAGGTGCAGTGAGTTGTGAAGGCAGAAGTTACGAATCTCCGGGTCGCTGGCCCTGTCTTCGGTACCACGGTTGAAGAACTGCAGTCCCTGACCGTAGCACGTCAGCGTATTGAAGTTCTGGCACTGTGACGTCACCATATTCTTGCCTATCAATGTCTGCACATGGTAGGGAAGCATGTTGTCGCCTCCCCATGGTACATACTCGTACTGTCGGCCACCTATGCCGATAGTCTGTGTGTGCTCCTCATCCTCGGCATCGGCAAAGCCACCGTCAGAGTCCTTTCCATAGTGAGTGATAAACTCCGACTGAACACCCTCGACGGCATCCACCACAGAGCTTGGCATCACCATATATTTCTCGTAGTCGCCACTTTGGCCTACTTGCAGCAAGTCTTGTTTCTCTTCCATATCTACAGGTAAATTGATAGTCCGTTCACTTCAAAGATAAAAACATCGGGCACAGTCCGGATTTGGTTGTTCGCAGGGTTGATGATCTTGTGCCAGCCTTTCCTCCAGCTGCTGCTCGATACGAGCCAGCCCCGGTAGTTCAGAATGTTGCCCGTCTGCCCCTCCCACACCTTCAGGTTCACCGTCTGCCTGCGCTCATGTGCCAGGTCGAGGATCTGCATAGCCTCGTTGATATGTACCGCTTTCTTTTCCATCAGTTGAAAGTATCGTCAAAAGTGTTGTCGAATATACGGCCCTCCCGGTACAGCTGCAGCACATTGTGGTTGCGCTGTGCATACTGGTACGTAAAGGTGATGCGCGGCAGTTCCGCATCGTCATTGCTACGGTCGCTCTTCGAGTCAGTGATAACCACCTCCTTGCCCGGGCGCACCTGACCGTTGTAGAAGTTGCAGACGCGCACCTCGTCCGAGCGCAGCACCTCATCCACCCAGTCGGCCATCGCCCTGTTCAACGGCCCTGTGTCGGCCTTGAAGTTACGGGTCTCTTCCAGCTTATAGGTACGAAGGAACCGTCCGAGGCGTGCCTGGTTGCGCTTGTATTCCGGGTTGACTTGATGCAGTCCCGTGCAATACAGCAGCTCTTCCACGCCGAAACTGTTGACGAAGCACAGGATGGGCGCACAGTCCAGCACCTCCGGCTGCACGATGAAGTCCTGCTCACGGCTTCCTGCCACCACGTGGTACTCTACCAGCGACTTGCCTGCAGCCACATACTGATCAGGCGACACGTCGATGCGGGTATAGTCGTTATTTCCACCCGTGGCCACGGCAGAGAACACCTGTACGCTGTCATCGTCATAGATGGCCGTCACCGATGCCGTGCCGGTACCGTAGTAGCTCAGTTTTTCCATGCGGCCAATGGCAGTCAGCTTCGGCCCCATCAGCGTACTGAGGAAGTGACCGTTATAGAACTCTGCGGCCGTCACCTCATCGCCCATGTCGGCGGCAGAGTAAAGCACACGCACAGAGGCATTGTAGTTCTGTCCGCTCTGGCATGAGGCGGTGATATTCACCATCACCGTCAGCTGCTGGCGGGCATACGGCTCCACCAACCCGCGCATATCCTCTAGCACGATGCCGGTACTGCCAGGATAGAGCGTTTCCTGAAGAACCTGCTCACCGGCTATGGTGATGGTTACTAAGGCGCTGGTACCAACGTTGCTGATCAGTACGTTCGGGAACTGGCTGCTGAATACTAGTTCCGGCAGTGCGTCTATTCCTATGGGTATGTCTGTCTGATGTGCCATTGCTACTTTCTTTTTCGGCAAAGGTACTACACGCACGACAAAGCTAAAACTACAAAGGGCAGCACGTCATCACGACGCACCGCCCTCTCAATACTTAATGTAAAAAAATGTAGATTCCTATATTATCCCTGCCTCCAGATGGCCCAGGTAACGGTACCATCCTGCTCGGTGGTGGGCGAATAGTCATGCTCCAACATATATCCCACTATCTCGCCAGTGGTCACGCTGAACATCGGTTCCAGCTCATCCTGTATCTGCTGGGTGGTCTTGTTCTCCTGGATAAAACCATCCTTCGGCAGATTGTCGCGGAACGTAAAATAACTGTCGAGCAACTGCTGCACGAAAGCAGCCTCCTTTGTTCCTTCCTGATTGCTAACTTCTATCCGGCTCATATCCCAATGTCTTTTCAAGGTTCTCAAACTTCTGTCTTATCAGTCTCAGCTCGTAGGCAAAGCGGTAGAGATAATCCCTTTCCCCGCTCATCTCCTCGTAGGCCACCTTCTCGAGAGCTTCTTCGGCATCCTTCAGATGCACGATAATACGGTCTACAGATCCTTCACTGCACACATCAGTCACAGCGGCAACGGCCTCCTGCGTCATAGGAATAGCATTGTTATTCACTGCTCACCTCCTTCCTTGAATTCCTTGACCACAAAAACTTTCATGCCTATAACATTTACAGAGGCCTTTGGACGTTTGAACATCAATGCACCATATCCATACACATCACTTATGTTTCCCGAAAACTCAATTGGCTCACTCTTCGGGTATTTTTCATTCAGTTGCTGCACCTTCTTACGAATAGATCTTTTCATCCGAACGAATTCAGCCACATCTTTCACATAAGTGTTGCTCACATTTTCTTTCAAGTAGTCGGCAAGTTCGTCAACCTTTTTGCCTCTCACCCCATACTGCGTAAAATCGCAAACGACTATCATGCTGCACCTCCCTGCAGCACTGCTGCCAAATAATAGAGGGCTGCACAGAAGGCCATGATAAGTGGACCGCCCACATAGCATTCAAGCTGCTCCTGGTGGGCGCTTACCCACGACTTCACTTGCTGTCTCCAGTTCTTTACAATGCTTCCCACACTGGAAAGCACTGAGGGCTGAACCACCTGCCCAAATTGAATTGTCTGTTGCATATTGCACTGTCTTATAAGCTACCGAAGAACCGCCCCGGCACGGAGTACAAAGAAACGGCTGCACATCCCGTTGCTTATAAGACAGTGACTCACCCGAGGGCAGTTCAATCTTACGGAATGGCAGCCGTATAGGTATATATAAGTACCCAATTGGCATAAAAAAATGCCCGGCTATGATGCTGAGCGTCTGACGTGCGCCCTTACGAGTGGTCTACCACTGTCTTATAAGCGGTGGCAAAGATACGACAAAAAGCCGAAACCGCCAAACGATTTCGGCAATTTTTATTAAATCACCCCTCAATTTCCTACTTTTCCTTTGTTTTGGGAGGGAAATTCAGGCAATAGAGCAGTCCTGCTATCGGAGTGAAGAAGATACTGAGGAAGATGGCGCTGCCAGCGCTACACCCCTCTTTCCTTTCAGCCACATCATGCACAATCATCAATGTAAAGATGACGAGAACAATGACCAGACAAATCCAAAGAAGTTGCATATTCGTATTCTTTATGTTTTACCTGTTAAGAAATGTGGCTGCAAAGGTACAAAATTTTCCTTGCATCGAGCAAGGAGTAGGCAATAAAGTGGCAAGAGCTGGAAAAATCAGTCTTTTCGTGGCAAGACGTCTCGAAAAGTATGGCAAGTGTCGCCCATCAGGCGGCAAGTGGTGGCAAGTCACATCGTGATTTGCGGTAATTTTTCAGTTTTTTCCACTACCTCTTTACCCGGAAAGCCTATTCCAAGAGGCTTTTCGGGCCGCGTGGAGCGCAAAGTGCGCCCAGCAGCTGCCAAAGCAGCCCCCACCGCCCTACGCCCGCGAGCGACTTGCCCGACTTGCCATAGCGGAATATGTCACGAATTTTTGTCACATCGTAGGGGATTGTTTCGGGGCAGTGTCATTTTCGTGCCCTCACGAAAATGGTAGGGGCGCATCCGCGGTTGCTGGCAAGTGTGACGTGTCACTCTTGCGAGCCTGTCAGCGAGGGTGTGGGTTTACCCACTCCCTGCTGAAATGACAGATGGCCATAGGGTCATAAGCATCATGTCTCCGAATAGGAGAATAGTTTGATGCCCATCAAGGGCATAGGCATCAGTCTGCGAATAGCAGAATAGTTTGATGCCCATCAAGGGCATAGGCATCAGTCTGCGAATAGCAGAAAATACCAAGGCAAGCACCTTCACGGCAAACTGCCGTACAAACAGGGTGGCACTATGCCGTCCCCCCAGCACAGCATGAACCGTGGAGAGTAGTGGAGCATCAGCCGATGGGAGTGCCTGGCTGTCACGTGGCGGTGGTGCTTTAGCACGTTGCCGGTGTGTACGCGATGTATGTCACGCTTATGCGGGGCGTATGTCACGTTCTCTCCGGCACGAACCACCACATGACAGCCGATTAGGCTCTTCCATCGGCTCATGTGCAACGGAACGGAGCGAGGGCAGGATGGGCGGGGTGCCGGCATGGTGTGCGTCCTGTTTGGTGAATACGAATAACTCTGGTGGTGACAGCCGCCAGTGTTGTAGCATGAGTATTCAGGTGCGCAGGGGGTCGAGGGTGGGAAAGAGGATGGCCGTGAGGCCATGAGCACCAGTCTGCGAGTAGCAGAAAACACCGATAGATGCCCATCAAGGGCATAAGCATTAGTCTGCGAATAGCAGAATAGACGTAGTCGTATCAGGCAGAGGTGAGGTAATATCAGGCAAACTATAGGCATAAGAGTCGGCTCCCATGAGCCATAACGTTGCCCATAGTTTGCCTGGTGTTACCTCACTGCTGCATACCCTCTGCTGAATGTGGCATAGCCTCTTTCAGCAGAAACGAGAAAATAAGCAGGTTCGAACCTGCTTAATCTCTACGCTCACCGAACCATCTGGTTTTAGCCAGGAACATCGCCATACGGACGTGTGCACCGGTAGCCTCGATAGCTCCGATGAACGCATCCGATGAACGCCCCGTGGTGTAGATATCGTCGATGATCAAGACGTTCTTACCTCTGAAATAGTCAGCATCGATGTTTACCAGGTGCTTGATGTTTGTGGCAAGCTCGTATTCACCAGTGATGTGCGCCCGTTTGCGGTTGCCGACAACCTCGATATGACTGAAGCCGTCGATGGCTCCCGTCTGCTTGCACAGCAGCTGAGAGAACCGTTTCCACCTACGGATGTGTGCGTACTTCGTACTGGCAGGGATACAGACGATAACGGTATCAGACAAATCCATCAGAGCCAATGCCTTCGAGAACTGCCTTGCTGCCCAGCGTGTGTAGATGTTCCGGCCATCCTTGAAGCCGATGATCATCCGGCAGACATCCTGCTCCTCGAACGTGGCCCGCCTCTGGAACCGCTGAGGGATGTAGCTGTAAAGGGCGTACTTCATCATGGCTATCACTATTACTGGGTAAGACAAAAAGCAGCAGCCCCTTCACTGAGGAACTGCCGCTGTTTCTACATTCTTCTTTGTGCGAGGCTTACGCTTGGCCTTCTTTTCTGGATTGCTGGCCAGTACCGCATCGACGCTGTGGGTCTCGATGAATTCCTCTGTGACCTCGGCAATCTTCTCTTTGCCGGCTTCGGCCTGCTCAGCCTTTATACGGGCAATCTCCTGAGACAATTGAGAGAGGCTGGAATCTGCTATATACAATCCTGTCTTTTTCTTCAGAAAGAACATAAAACGCATGGCTTTGTAGGCGCTCTTGCAGTGTGCACTGGGCTGTTCATCTCCTGTTATGGACACTGCCCATACATTGTTGTCACTCTTGTTTGACTTCACGACTGATACGATAATTTCTCTTTTTTCCATGACTGTAAGTTTTTGATTGTTATACATTGGTTTCTTGACTCTTGTGATGACTGTTACATGGCGTAGCACTCTATGTAGGTGATGTCGACCATTAAATCCATTGCGAATTCCTCTGCCTGCTTGGTGGCTTCGGCAAACGTGTCAGCTTCTACCTCGTACTCGTAGCTCTCGCCTTCCTCGGTGTTGACGACTACCTGATAGAGATTACCGCAATAGTAGCGATTGCTGTAGAGACGGCTCTTGTTGAAAAGCGATGATGTTTGAACTGGATGTGTCATAATTGTTTGATTTTTTAAATTGTTCGACTTTCTGTTTTGCGCCTGGGCGCTCTTTGTAATTTTTACGTGCATAAAAGAGCAGCAGGGAGAAGGCATGCAAATGCAAGGTTTGGCCGAAAATTATTCAACCTACGGCCTTGGGAATTTGGTTTCCGGCGCAACTGCACCCCAAATTCCTTGAAAAATTTTTGAGACAACTGTGCACGACCTTGCAGAATGGCGCCTGCGCTAACTTTGCAAAGGAAAAATAGAAGAGTGCCAGGGCATTAGGCAAAACATGTCGAAACAGGAAAAATCATTATGGCACAAAGAATCCAGTACAACATCGCACAACAAGAAAAGCCGTCCGGCAATCGCCAAGCAGCTGGTAATAACAGGTAGGCATCAACCTTCTACCGAGGCGGCAAAGAGCAAGAATGAGGGGACAGCCAACAGACACGTCCGATGCCACCTGCAGACAGAAGAACTATACATGATAACATGACGACCACCAACAAGAGAGCTATGCCTACAAAAATGGCGGGTCTACCCGCAGCGCCCACCGTTCCCCGGGCAATAGTGCTGCCATCTGGCACCACTACGGCTCAGGGTGGGCGGGGCACGGTGGGCGAACAACAGATCTGACAGTCATCCAGTCAAGAACCGTATGACAACCAGAAACAAGTCATGAAGAAAAAAGAATGATACGCGGTCGGGGCTAAATACAAACAGGAACTGACAACAAGGGCAGTGGCTACCAGACACAAAAAGAGCAGACCTGCGCATCACTGCGGAAGCCTGCCAAAGTTTATTAATCTAATGATCGTATGAGAAAAAGAAGTATAGTTGCTAGCCTCCAAAATATGACGTGAAGCCCGTGGATGGCTGGAGGGCATAGGCCGGAATGAATTTCTCCACGCCGATGCACAGGGTATCGAACGCATCAGATCCGTCTGTGCGGGCCTCCAGCTTATCCTCTTCTGTTTCGGCCAGCTTCTCGCCTCTCTTATCCTTCTTATCGTTGTAGATGGCGGCAGTCGTTATTGACAGGAGGAGGTCTGCGTTGTTATCCCGGTTAATAAATACTTGATGGGCGGCCTTTCCTACGAACATACGGTTAATGAGGTGGTACTTGTCGACGTGGTGCATGGGGTTGAAGATATAAGTCTGTTCCACTACCCAGCCGGCGCTGAGCAGCATGTTGGTGATAAGGATATAGAAGTCCTCGTTGGTATTGGCGCCGTAGCCCTGTCCCTTGAAAGTGGAGTCAAACACAAAGTACACCTGACGGTTCTTGTGCCAGGCATAATAGGCGTTAAAGAGGGCAACGAGCGTATCGATGGTGTCGTACTTCACATAGAATGACTTCAGCACATAGAGCTTGCCGTCAATGCCCACCTGACCGACAACGAGCCAGTTGATATTCGTATTGGCATCGAATGCTATCACCAGCGGGGCGTTAGGGTCGCAGTCTGCATCGAGGCGGCAATCGTCCTCCAGACTGCCCACCAGCTGCAGGGACAGCTTTGACGTGTTAGGAGCCGTGTATAGGTTGATGCTCTCACGCATGGAACCATAGAAGCCATCTTTGGCGATTCCGATGTGCAAGCACATGATAGATGTGGCAAACGTCAGTGCCGGCAAATCGCGCTTCATGCGCCTGATGAAGTCCTCGCCCAGCACAGCGAGGTTGAAGATGGAGGGATAACGGCAGTACAGCAGACAGTTCTTTCGTAGAACAAAGAGGTCGCGCTCTAGCTTCTGCAGTTCTGCCTGGTAATACTTATATCGCTCAGGATGCACCTTCATTCGCTGCTTGGTCTGCCATTTCAGATATACCAGTCCCTCGATGACCTTCACCAGTTCCTTATTCATCCGGTCTTCCATCTGCATGAACCAGGATCCTTTCTTCGTGGTAGCCGTGTCGCAGGTGATAGTCAGTCCATGGTGCAGGTGGCACTTCGAGAAATACATCTCGTTTCCTCTGTTGGTCTGGAAGGTCTCGTTCTTCAGCTTGTCATAGTCTACATACTTTGCCTCGTCAATAAGGATATGGTCAAGTGAGAGACCAGCACTGGACCCATCCCGGTCCTGACTGATGATCTGACAGACGCTGCCATTGTAGAAGCCGATACAGTTCTCCCAGTTCTGAGGTGTGAAGATAGGATCCTTCCACTTCAGGCCTTTCCACGGTTTCTTTCCGACGGTATAGTGTATGTCGCGCTTATATCCCCATCGTTCCCAGTGTACCAGGAGTGATGGCAACGTGTTCGTGAGGCATTTCTTATAGGATGGAGAGACAAAGCCAGCGCAGCAGCCAGGCATGTATTGTAACACCTGAATAAGTCGGGCGGCATCAATGAGGCCCTTGCCGGTACCACGTCCCATTTCACCCACAAAGTCACGGGGTGACATAAAGAGCGGGTACAGCTGCGCATCGTTGAAGTATTGCTTCTGTGTCTCTGCCATTATTATTCCTCCTTATCTTCGGTCGACGGCAACTCTGTATATTCAGCATATTCATCATCTTTTGAGAACTGCTTGATGAGTTTGTCGCGTCGGGCACGAAGGTTCTTGGGTGCCTTGATACCCAAAACGCTCGGATCATCCGTAGGCTCCAGCTGGAGCGGCACAATCTTATCGAAAGCCATGTCAGGCGTATCCGGTTTGTCTGTCTGGTTGTTCAGTATATAGTTTTTCTGCATCGAGGCTACAGCCCTCCAGTCGCCGTCACGCCTTGCAGCCAGTCTGTCTTCCTCGATCATCTGGTTAACACGCCAGCGGGCAAACTCCTTCGTCGTGGCCTCCAAGTTACCAACCAGAATCTTCAGAAGGTGAATGTCATCATAAGCCTGCGACTGAGCCACTTTGAACAGTTGCATGCAGCGGTTGACTAACTCCTTAGGTGATGTCGAAGGGTACGAGCGCCAGTAAGCTGACAGCTCACGCAGGCGTTCCACCCTTAGGATGACCGCATCGGGCACATGCTGCTCACGCAGATCTGTGGAGTCCTGCGAAATATAGAGGCTGTAGTCGTCGATGTTTACGGGTAAGCTCATATATCAATTTCTCGGATCATTCTTCTCATATAGCTCCTACATGCTTCATCGGCAGCAGGGCTACCAGCATCCACCAGGTCGAGGTTCTGCTTGCGCAGACGAAGGGCGGTCTCTGAATAGCCCTTCATGAAAGCACGTCTGGCTGGATTGCCTGGCGTGTTGATGTCTGTTTTGAACTCTGTCTCGTCAAAATCCAAAAGTGCGGAAATCTCCTGTGGGGGAGTCAGCTGACTGGAGAGGTCTTTTATTTTGGTCAGTAAGTCGCTGGAATAGTCCATTCAGTTGTATGGAATTGTCATCTACTATTTCACGGAATCCACAATATTGCTCATAGAATATTTCCTGAGAGGTGGTAACCAACGTACATTCAGCACGGTCGCCATAGGTCTGGTTCTGTGAGCTGATGACTGTCACCGTCCATTGGTCATTCTGTATAAGCACCACCTTTGAGTGGTTCTGCCCCAGGTACACAGCATCGAAATTCTGCTGCATCTCCTTATAGAGCTTGTATGTTTTCTTAGAGGCCTTCAGGTCTGCAAGTAGCACACTTTTCAGTACCAGGTCTTTTTTCTTCAGATTGTAAAAGCCACGGAGGAAGGCATCAGATGTTGAGAACGTCGAGACGTACACATCAGCCGGTCCCGTCTGTTCCAGAATCCAGCCCAACAGTCCAAGGGTATGAAGGCCACGCCCCAGATGCGACTGCAACGGGTGCGTGGCCAACGGACGAAGGATGCTACTCGGACTCTTGCCCTTGCTCATTCTCTTCAGGTGTTTCGAGGGTTACTTTGATGTCACACTGCAGCAGCTGCTCACGACGCTCTTCAGTAAGAGTGCGACCATACTTCAGAAGCACATCGACGCGCTGCTGGATACGCTTACGCAGATTCTCCAACTGTTTCATCTGATCCTCATTGAAGCCCTCTTCTTTTGCAGCGGCCACTAGCTGCTGCATCTGAGGCATGTTTTTCGAGATATAGCTGTCTGCATTGGCCAGCTCTTTCTCCTGTTCAGGAGTAAGTGCTGGAGTCTGATCAGCAGCACCATCAGTACCGGCACCGCCATCATCGGTCAGCTTGAAGTCATCATAGCGGGCCATCTCCTCCTTGTATTTGTACCAGGTCTCTTTCAGAACCTTCAGGTACTCATAGCGATCACAAGGTTCTGTGAGCTGCTTGCAAGCCTCGAAGGCCTCTTTGATTTTCTTCCAGCGCTCAGCGTTGGCAGGCCAAATAGCCTTGATATTGTCAGGCAGTTTGTCATGATCTGGACGGATGCCCTTCCGAACATACATCTCATTACCGCCATCCTGCTCTGCAGGCTGCTCAACAGGCAACAGTTCAGCACCACCCTCTACGGGAATAGGTTCAGACTCGATGACAGCCTGCAAGTGGGGTACTATCTCATTATCGAGATTGACGACGTCGCGGATAGTCTGACCATCCTGACGCAGACGCAGGAAACGACGCAACTTGTATTCCAAGAACTTCACTTCACGTTCAGGCCGGCGCATGATGCGCTGGAACATGCCTTGGTCACGATTCAGCTTTAGTAGCAACATGGCTCCAGCCTCAATTTGCTGCTTGCTGGTGTGCTCGCCATCAAGCCAGCGGGCAATTTCTTCTGTAAATTTTTGATCTATCATATTCTTTGATATTAAAAGTGGGACAATCTCACCGTCTTAGCGTGTGAGACCGCCCCACGGTCACGTTATTTACGACATGAAAGGTGGACTAAGTGGTAGCCAGCTCATCATTGGCACCATCGATGTCGCCGTAGTTAGTTTCAATGACACCCTCGTAGAAAGGAGCTGCGAACTCATCAGTAACGCTCACCTCTATAGTTGTGGTGTTGGCATCGGTGGCAGTCTTGCCATAGTTCTGTTTAAGAGACAGTTCTGCCTGATAGGCAGGAGAACCGAACAGGCGGCAGGAGCCGTCTGCCATGGGAACGATGATCACCACGTCGTCATTGTTCAGCTGGGAGATAAGGCCGGTAACCTTTTTCTTGGTACCAGGAAGAACAAGTGTAATTTTATTCAGGAACGTCTTTGAGCCATACGATCCCTGGTTTTCACACTCGGGCTCGCTCTCGTTAGGAACGAGATCTATACGGTGCCACTTCTTATCGGCAGCAAGTACGAACGGAGAGGTGCTTGGAATCACCGCTACATCATCAAGGCTTGCAGGATTTGAAGCGGGGCGAGGGAACGTCACGATATCGCGACGAGGAATATAATAGGCATGGTTGCGCGTGCCAGGAAGTGACTTGTCACCCATGCAGAACTCAATGTCGTCATAAAGGGCGGCATCGTCTGCGCAACGAACTTTAGGAGTTACAGGATCAGGCATTGTCTTTACTGTATTAATGATTAAAACTTGTAGTACGTAGTACCGTTCTGAGGCTCGGTGTCAGTAGTCAGCACGTACTTGCTACCATTCTTCACATACCAGCCCTCATTCTTCGGGTTCTTGCCCGTCGTGACGGTGACTTCAGTGTAGTAACGAGCAGCACAGAGCACTTCTTTATTGATGGACTGGTACTGTTCACCATAGAACATGTTGGCCAGGAAGTCAACATCATAGTGAGAGGTCTTCGACTCCTTCACCAAGAAGGTCTCATCAGCGGTGCGCTGGTTCCAGAGAGCCAAGATGTTGGTTTTCGGAGTGACAGACAGGTAGTTCATGGGCACATTGCCCAAGCCAACGAACTCAGCAGTTTCCTTACCCTCAATATGAGCCTTCTCAAACTGGAGATTGTATGGCAGAGCACCATGGTTCTTCTGATATGACACCTCATAGCAGTGCTTGACGAAGTCATTCATAAAGATTTTCGAACGCTGATCACGGAGCTTTCTGTGGACGCCAGGCCATCCAGAAGCTGCATCACCCCAGAAGAAATCGTTGATGATATCCTCTGCGTTATCAACAGTGATAGCCTCCGGCAGCTCATAGAAGTTGCCCTCCTCCTGAGACATGGCACCCGAAGCAATCTCAATATCCTCGAGAGTGCAGAAGCCATTGAACCACTTGGCGGTCTCAGTAGTGTTGGTGGGATCGTGCTTCGCCGTCCACATCACATCGTACATGTGCTCTCCAAGCTGTGCCATGATGTAAGCACAGACACGCTTCACCCAAGGCACATTCTTCAGACCTTCGCCTTTGGTAACGTCGCTACCCCACAGGCTCTTATAGATGCTGTTGGGGTCGATGGGCTCGATACAGTTACCAAAGAAAGTTTCAAGCGTACGCTGAGTGATATCGACGGCACCAGTTCCTTTCTTGTACTTGTCATAGTTACCCATCTGGAAGTTACCCTTCATCTCATGAATGTGTTCCTTGTAACGGATACCATCACGATGTCCCATGTGCATCAAGGCTTTAGCCATGGCATACATCGGCATAATAATCAGCTCTTTGCGATAGGTCTGGAATGCCGTACTAAGTGCTTCCGGCGTAAAGGTAGTCTGAGGATCTACCACAGGCTGCCCAGTGTTAAAGATAGGAGTGTTAGGATCCATAACTTACAGAGCGTCTTTAATGGTGTTAAACAACTCGGCGGCAGCACTGATGGTGTTATCAGTCTCATCCACCTTCTCTTCCTCGACTGTGCCGGCAGAACCCTTCAGGTTCTTAACCTGCTCCGCAAGGTCATTCTTCTCTTTCTCCAGCTGGTCAATCTTCGACTTCTGAGTTTTCAGCGTGTCCGTAGCCTGCTTGCAGGCATCGGTCATCTTCTTCAACTCATCATCGACAGCCTTCAGCTGGTCTTGCGTCAGGGACACATTGCCCTTCTCGTCGGCTTCAAAGCCGTCCTTGACTGCCAGCAGGGCGGCCAAGGATGCAAAAACAGTGATTTTCATCTCGTTTTGAGTTTTATCGGTCGCGGGTTCCGGCATGAGTCCTTTCAGCATCTCCACGACCCTTTGGAGAACGCCTGCGGTTGGATTCTCCTCACCCGTTTCCGTATTAAAGCCACGAGGCAAGGCTGGTAGACCCATATCCTTAATCAGTGAATTAGTATAAATGTTGCGTACATTGGTAGGTATCTGCTCGGCATCGGCAATCTCATCCACCAGGCCGAAGTCTTTGGCATCTGATGCCTTGATCCATGCAGCCACCTTCATTTTCTCTTTCACGTCATCGACGCTTTTGCCGCTCTTCTCTGCGTAGATCTCGGCTAGGACATCATCAATGGTGTTCAGCTGGGAACGCTGGAACTGGAGCCTCTTGACAAGTTCGTCGAGCTGCTCCTTGTTCATGTTGCCCCATTCAAACACATGCCCCATGGCATTGTGAATGAGGATGAGCGCATTCTTCGACATCACGACTTTCTTGGCTCCCATAGCCATGAAGGTGGCGGCACTGGCTGACATGCCGAGGAAGTAACAGGTCACTTGACCGTGGTTCTTGAAGAGCTCATAAATCTGCAGACCAGTATTGACATAGCCACCCAACGAGCAGATGGCCACATCGACGGGCTGGTCCTTCTTTTTATCCAGCATATACTTCACAAAGTCGGCGGTGATTCCCCAGCCACCGACTTCACCAGTCAGGTAAATGTCATATTTCTTCATGTCTGCCTTCGTTTTTCCGCAAAGGTAAATATGAAGGTCGAATGCTAAAACTACTTATAATTATAGTATATAGGGTATCTGGTTGCAAGAAGTATAGGTGACAGTCACTTCACTGAGCTGATTGTCGGTCATGTTGTCCGGGTGGTTTGATGTGACAGTTCCTACTGGATACGGCCTCTTGTCGGTACCGATGAGATAGTATTTCCCGTTTGCAGTCTTGCATCGGTAAACCCATCGTTCAAGGTCGGTCAACTCTTCACATGAACGAAATACCAGTTGAGCCGTATAAATACGCACGCCGTTATCTATCTTGTCATTGATAGTAAGGCGGGCAGGAACCTTGACAGGAAGAGACTGCCAGGACGTGTTGGCGTCTATCTTTACTTTGTTGACACCTGTACGTTTGTAACCCAACAATGACGAGACCGGTACGCGGTCGATTGCGATGACATTTCGAGGCGTGTTCATAATTGTTCTTAACTGTTCTTAATTGTTTATAAATGTTCGCACGTGTACAAAACGATGGTTCTTTATAGGACGATTTTCTTTCATTTTTAACTCTTTTTTTCATTTTTCGTCCGACTCCGTTTTCGCAGATCCACACCACAGGCCAATAGCCTTTCACGTTCACGGTAGAACCTTTGCCGGATGGTGTCGGCATAGTCAATCGATACGCCGTGCATCTCACACCATGCATAAGCAGCTGTCTGAAGCTTCGAGTCCTCACTGCACATCTCCTTGAATTCCCCATAGAGGTTATCCTTGAAGAGTGCTTCCACATATTCTGCAATGAACCGCTTGCCTGAAGGAGTGACATAGTTCCACGACTCAGGATCCTTTTGTTTCGAGTATGGGATGCAGACTGGAGTCAGCCCATCAGCGGCAACATCAGGTTCTACGCCATCCGGCCTTCTTTTCAGAACGGCCACGATGCGTGCATTACCGACAGACTGAGGAGGGAAGACCAGAGGATTTCCAAAGTGATGCACTGCCCACTGGGCAATGAAGGGCTTTAGTTCAATGTAAATAACAAACTTGCTCATACTCAAAGTGCTAAAGATGGTGCAAAGATAAAGAATTTCCCTCAAAATACCATATAAAATTGGAAAATTATAACTTTAACTGGTTCTTTCCATTCTCCAGCCTGATATAATTTCGTTAGAAATTTCTGTAATTTTGTAACGGGGCTTTATAAACTACCTAAGTATTTGTAATTCAGTAACTTTGTATCGTTGCTAAAATTCTGATACAAAAAACTTAGGGAAAATTGTTTGTAAACGGAGGCGCTATTTCCTTAAAATCTGTAAATTTCTTCTGTTTACAGACTCTCTTCTGTTTACAAAAATTGAATTTTGTATCAAGTTTGTAACGTAACTTTGTAAACAGCAAAAACAGCCCGAAACTCCTTTATTTTCTGTACTTTCCAAAGGTTCTACCGACATCTGATACAAAGTTACAGATTTTTAGTACAAAAATGGTAAGGGAAGGGAAAGGGCTGGCCGTGGCCGTCGGAAAGAAGATGGTGACATGACAGTGGCCAGGCGTGGCCGATGGTCGCCCATGGGGACGCAGGAGAGGCAGCAGGGGACTTTGTTTTGTCACTCTGCTGCCTCTCTTAGTTACCTTTGCTGGCGGGGAATTCTACCCTTTTCTGATTACCTGCATAAAGGTTGAAAAAAGACGCTCAAAAATTTGCGTAATCCAAAGATTTTTCGTACCTTTGCACTATCATTAAATTGCCTCTTTTTGCTCTCTTTTTAGATAGTGAAAGAAAGTAATAATACACCTTCTTAGAACGGTTCATCTTCATGTTCCTGAGCCCACAGCTCAGCTTCACTGGGCGTATTCCTGGGTGTTTCTGTCTTCTTCTTCATATAGATCATCTCCACCGGACTGCTGCCAGGTGCAGCGCCTTCCTCGCGGCGTGTAATGCGCCCTGAGCTGTTGCGCAGTTCCTTGGGATTCAGTTCCTCTACCCAAGGACATAACAGGGCAAAGGCGGCCAGCTTCTTCATGAATGTCTGTGGTGTCATGCCCTGCACACGTCCGCCGTGGCCCTTGAAGTCCTCAAAAGCCTTGATGCGTGGAACAAATGCATCCAGGCGTCCACTCTCCAGACCAAAGTACACCTGTGCCCAGTCCTCAAAGTTAGAGCCCATATCCTGCTTATGCTTGCGGTAGATGATGTTTGCCATTGGTGGCAGCAGCTTGATGGGCTCGTTACATACGCTCAGGTAGAACTTCACGCACTGAAGGATGAAGTTCAGATCCTGGTTCCATTCATCTTCTGAGTATGTCTTGCTGAAGAGATCCTTGTTGAAGTCATCGCGTATGGAGCGGCTTTCTCGGTAGTCATTGTCTTCAGTCTTCTGATGATAATAATCAGAGAATACCATATACAGAAGACGTGCCTCGCTCGACGGGTCGAAGTCAGCGGGCACGTAGTTTGTGGTGAACGCAATCTTTGGACTGTCCTCAAAGGGAATAGTGAAGCTCTGATTGTTCTTCGGGTTGACAGTCATGTCACTGGTGATATTGTCGTAGAACAGTCCCGTGTTCAGGTAGCGGTCGCAGTCATCGACGAGCAGCATCTGTGTGTGCTGTGTTACCTGGTCGAACACGTGGGGGTTATCCATCAACTTGGGGTTGCGTCCAGAAAGCTTCACCGTCTTCATCAGAAGTGAGAGCACCTTAAAGAAGAAAGACTTACCGCTGCGTCCATTGCATTCGTCATCTTCACCGATCTTGTTATCCATGGCCATAGGTGCCCAGGCACGTGACGGACTCTTATAGTGGTGCAGCATATAGCCCATGGCGAAAATCTTATTGATAAGGTTTTGCTGCTGCTCACGCTGCTCATCTGCGGTCAGGCCATCACCGGCTATGTCGAAGCGGTGGCGTGTCTGGTACTCCAGCTTCTTCTCGTATGGCTCATTCTCGAACGGCAGCTCCATCTCCTTGCGCCAGAACAGGCGGGAAGAGTTAATCATGTATCCCATCAGGTTAGCACCGACTTTGTTGATAGTGATTGAGAACTGAGGCTGGCCGTCCTCGTCAGTAGTCCTGGTGATGGTGAAGAAGTCATCGAGCAGCTTGAAGTCGTGGCCGATGACATTCTCCTGCCATACATAATTCTGGAACTTGAAATCTTGTTTCTTGATAACGTCGAGCTTCTGGCCGCTAGCCTTCACGCAGACGTTGGGGAAGAAGAAAAACTGTGTACGGGCATCGAAAGAGGTAAAATCAAGCGTTACCTCGTCGATGGACTCCAGCATGCCGGCTGAGAGTTTGGGTGTATCGAGCACCAGGTTAAGGACCGAAAGGTCGCGCACCTCGTCGATGACCCACTGGCGCACAAACTCGCGGATATCTTTCGGCGTTACTGAACGAACGATATAGCCGTCAATCTTCACATACCTGGTATCTTTTTGGTTGTCATCGTGAAGGGCATAGAATCCGTTCAGCTTCAGGAAATTGTAGAGACATGCCGTGTCGATGGCGTGGCGCACCTCGCCGGTCTTCTTATTGGTGTTGGTCTTCCAGAACCTGGCAGGCATGGCCATCTGCATCAAGAACTTGAATTCCTTTCTCGTATGACGCAATTCCATCCAGTCGCGCAGATCTTTCCGGGGCTTGCCTCTGTTGTCACGGTAGGAACTGAGCCAGTCCGGCAGCCATACCGTCCGGACATCAATGAAGCGCAGAGCCAGCTCAGTGCCCTTGCGGATGCCTGTCTCGTCGATATCAGGGATATTGTATATTGTATCGACGTGCTGCATAATCTCGCGCACTTCCTCTTCGCTCAGGTGGTAAGTCTCGCTGTTGAACCAAAGCGGCATATAGCCCAGGGAGCGGCAGCAGAGGGCATCGCGCTCACCGCTGCAGATGAAGGCCTCGCGAAGCTTCTGTGGCTTGTAGGGCTCTTCTTCGGTATGTGTACGTTCCCATTCCTTCTGCTCATTAGCATTGAACTGTTCCTTCGCCCGGATCAGTTCACGCAGGCCATTAATGTACTTCTGCGGTTTTACTCCTGCAGGGAAGTACTGGAAGCGGTAACCCTTATCTGGATTCAGGGGCTCATATACCTTGTAGAATTTCACTTCTTCCTGTTGTTTTCCGTCTGGAAGAGTGCGTGCCTCCTTCACCACGCACTCACGCATGAAGATGGGGTAGTTCTCATTGGAATAACGTATGCGCGTCTTCCTGTCCTTTGTATAGCTGAACCACTTGACGCTGTGCCAGTGCAGGGCTTCGACGTGTTCCTGCTTCACGTTGGGGCCAAGAACGGCCAGTTCTTCCGGCGTGAAGTCCTTCGTCTCGAAGTCACGGTGGCCATCCGGCTCATCGGCTCTTGCATCGCGTTCCGTGAAGTCAGCTTTATTGACTGAGCGGTCCAGTTCATCGGTTACGTTGAACTGAGCTGCCAGCTGAAGGATGGCCTCATTGAAACGATCCTGCCCGAAGCGGTGCTCTTCCATATACAGGTCAATGGCACTGCGCCAGCCTTCGCCGCCGAAGTCTGTCACTCCCCAGATTTCACCGAACTTCTCACTCTTACGCTGATAGAGGCACGCCGAAGGAGTCTTTTCATCGCGCACCTTGAATTTCTTGCCTTTAACGCCGACACATTCTTGTGCCTGAGGGTACATCGACAGGATGATGTCGAGACCACCGCGTGTGGCATCATAGATTTTCTGTACTGGTATCATATCGTTATTATCTTAGTGACCAGCCGCAAAGATAAAATCTTTCGGCCAGTTTGCAAAATACACTTACCAAAGGTCACCTTCCCTCTCTGCAGGTTCTACCTTCAGCCATTTGTAGGCCGACTTGCAATGCTGACGTGCAGCCAGTTTGTCGCGCATCTCGCGAGCTTTCCACTCACTGTGCGGCTTCGTCACTGGCTCCCGTTCCCCGGTCAGTTTATTGATGCCTGTTACTACCCACTTCATGTTTGACGAACCTCCCTTATTTGGATATTCTGATATACGCTGGAGTTCTGGAACATCCTGCGTGTCCAGTCTCTCAACTCTATTGCCTTCAGTCGGCTACAAGGCAGGCTGATAGGCTCTCGACGTTTGCCGTGCCACAGCGCGGTTACTACATATAATGGGATGGGTATTTTCATTTCACTTCTTCATATTCGTCAAACTCTATTGCTCCGGATTTCATCATACGTTTCCTTAACTTGATTCTTTCTTGTGATTCTATTTGAATTATTCCACTGGATTGCTCTTTCTCTATTACATTATAGAAACCATTAAAGAATTGTATAAAATCATCCATATCTCGAGGTAGCGCACACTTACTATAAACATAAAAAATATTAATCAAAATTCAGTGAGCAGCTAATGTATGAATCCAAAACTATCATGCTTCCTGATGGTGAATGGCAGTCATCGGTAAGTTTTGCTTCATATGCTATACCTTCTATTTGTCGGTCGAAACCTTGTGTGAACGGTTCGCCCAGAATGAAGTCGGCACTGATGCCAAGAGGTGTCTCAGGCTTATACCATCCGAACTTTTCCATGAACTCACCAAGCGTTATGGCCTTTGTGTGGTCTGTATAGTCCACTCTCTTTCTGACATCAAACTTCATATCGATGAGTCTGCCATTTTCAGCCTTTTGGTAGATAGGCATGTGCAGCGCCTGAGCCAGCATCAGTTCTACTTTCGAACCATCAGAATTATGCCAGTCGTTTAGCACCATCACGGCATCACATTTTGACAACAGAACGAGATCTAACAAAAGAATCTCTTGATAGAACGATGTTTCATAGTTGGCGGCCTGCACCAGACTCTCAGCATGGCGTCCAAGCCCGCTGCAAGTAGGATTAAACACTTCGTGGCCTTTCTCCTTCAGGAAATCCTCGGCCTCTTTGAATTTGGCAAGTGTCTCCGGACTCGGATTGTCCTTGCCGATTTTTCCACTAATATAAAATTTCATCTTCTTCATTTTCTTCATATTCTTCAGGATAGCATTCGTAAAAATATGGGCACTGAACGTGACAATAAGGCTGAGAGCTAGAAGGGTGGCAGGGTGGTATCGCTAGCCAAGCATCAACAACTCTCCAAGAGACTTTATCAGGTATGTCTTTTTCCATCTTATTGTTCTAGGATTTCAATGGTTGTTATATCATATGCTTCAGAGCCACTGCCAAAACTGACAGAGACACATCGATCGCATGATACGAAGAACGTGCCGCCACTCATTAGGACACCTTCACGGCACATATCCTCGATGATATTTCCTTTCACGTCACGCTGGATATATCTGACCTTAGACCCGGCAATACCCTTTTCGTCCCAAATCCTTTTCATTGAGGGACTGTAAAGCATTTCCAAACGCCGACCGTTACATTCATAGTGTAACACCATACCTCCCAGAACTGTTTCAAGTTTAAGCACTTTCTCTATAATTTGCGCTTTTGAAAGCATTTTGTCGAAATCCAATTTTGCAGAAACTATGTCTGGGACATACATTTCCAATGTGTCAATAACGCCGTTCATAATTCACCTCCTTCCTTGAAAGCCTCCGTCCAATCCATAAACCTGTCTTCTATCTCATTATATCGAAGAATTTTCTCGACGTAATGAAA
>Ga0265298_10000715_pt1 | contig 48289 bp, 80 predicted proteins | sample AusTroGonzalo_MG_3_FD_193486 | JGI IMG/M metagenome (GOLD analysis project Ga0265298, IMG submission 193486) | Bovine rumen microbial communities from tropical cattle in Woodstock, Queensland, Australia - Gonzalo_01 | ecosystem: Host-associated > Mammals > Digestive system > Stomach > Rumen ...
ATTCGTTAAAGGTTAGACAAGCACTTGAAGGACACCGGGGACGACCGCCTTCATCTGGTCCTTGACGGGGGCGGAGGGGGTCAGTTCGACGAGCAGACCCTCGTGATGATACATCACGACGGCTCCCGTGGCGGCGAGGTCGAAGTTGTTCGCGTTGCCGTCAAGAGCGCCGAAGTAGATGTCGTTGTAGAGGTAGCCGTTCGGTTGGACGGCGATGCTCTTGCCGGAGGCTCCGGCGGTCCCGGCGGACGGGGTGAGGACATCGCCCGCGTTGAGGGAACCGAGGTTCGCGCTCTTGGCGATGAGGACGGTGTAGCACCCGGCGTTCGTGCCCTCGGTGATGAGGGTGGACGAATAGACGGCGCGGGCCGCACCCGTGGTGGCGAAGGTCGCACCGACCTTCTGCACGATGTCCTCGGCGGCGGGGGCGATGACGACATCACCGAACACGGCGGGTTTCACGACGATGGTGTCGTAGGTGTCGGACGCACCCGCGCCCGTGTACGCAACGACCTCGTAACCCACGAAGGGCTTGATGATTTTGTCGGCGAGGTTCACCGGAGCGCCAGCGCCGAGAAGGAAGCCCTTGCGGGCATAGGTCTTGTCGAGCGTGCCACCCACCGGAACGGGACCGACAACGCCAAGCCACACGGGGATATGGCTTTGGGCGACATTCTTCGCCTCGGAGCCAAATGCGTTGAAAGAACTAAAGGTAGGCATGTTGTTGATTGGTTAGGGTTTACTTGTCCTCCTTGGGAAGAAGCCCTTGCTTGCGAAGGAAGTCGTTCTTGTGGTCCGTTGCCGACTTCGCGTCCGTGAACGGTTGTCCGCCGAGACCGGGAACGCCGCCATCTCCGAACACCTCCGTCAAGAGGTTGTTGTAGTCGGATTTGAGCCTTTCTACGGCGTGGTCCTCCGTCTCGCCTTCGTTCATCACGAAGCCTTTCATGGTTGACTTGAGGATTCCGCCGTTGGTGCATCCCTCCATCTTGAGCCGGGCCGTGATAGCGTCGCGGACTTCCCGCTCCGCCTTCTCCTTGTCCTCACGCTCGAAACGCTCACGGAGTTTCTTCGCCCATTCGGGTTCGGGTTGTTGCTCCGTCGGCTTCGGGGGGACCGGGGGATTGTTCGGGTCCTGCTCCGGGTTCTTCTCCTTGTAGGCATCGAAGGCGCGTTGGGTGTCGGTCCGTTTCTGAATCTCCACATCACGCATCTTCTGGAGTTCGGTTGCGATGAGTCCCATCGTTTCAGCGTCAGCAACCGCCGACTCGATGTCCTCCTCGTTGGTGACTGTCTTTTCTCTCGCCGAGGCAATCCGGTCAATAGCCTCGTTGCTCAATCCAAAGCGCTGATACTTCGTCTTGAGCGCAACCGCGATTTTTTCTTTGTGCATCTTTTCAATGAACTTTAGGTTATGAAATCGCCCGAAGAGGGGACTCCGCAAAGGGGGTCCCGACTCCGGGCTTGGATGGTTATCAAGTAACTCTTGTTAGCCTCTACGCGCACTCGTCGGTGCTATCGGTGTATGTCCCGTAAGGTAATCTCGCTGATTCTCTTACAGTGCGGGCATCGGACCGACAACCGGAGGCTCCCGACGAGTTCCTGCACCCTCACGGGAAATGGCTTCTTGCATAGCGGGCAATTGATTTGCACGCCCTTGTTGTCCGTCTTCTCGTCCATACACGGGCAAATATATTCTTTTGAAATCAATACATCCCAATAATTATTGACTTGTATTGATTCGTTATTCGCACCTTTGCATCAAATGATTGACTCGGCATCCATAGACGAGAAGAAATACCTCGACCCGGTTTTCCTCGAACACGGGATGGAGGTGTATTCGCACGAGTACATGGACATCCTACGGAAAGAGAACCTTGAACTCAAGCAAAAGGGCAAGAGGTCCTACAACCTCGTCCCCCAATCGGGATTCCAAGAGAAGGTACTCACGAGCATGGCCGACATCGTGATATGCGGCGGAGTCCGGGGAGCGGGAAAGACCGCCGTCGGACTCATAGGGGCATTCTACTACGCCGACAACCCCGATGTGAGCCTCTACGGGTTCCGCCGATACGAGAACGATGTCAAGAGAGGAATTTGGAAGTCGTGCAAGCCTCTCTTCCGGGGATTCGCCAACTTCGCCGACACATCCTTCGAGGCCAAGTTCTTCAACGGGACCGGGGCAACCATGAAGATGGAACACCTCGCCGACCTATCGAAGATAAAGGACCGCTTCCGTGGAGCGGAGATGCCGTACATCGTCATCGAGGAACTTGCCGAGTTCACGAAGGAGTCCATGTCCGTCATCTTCGACCTCATCGGCTCCAACCGAAGCACCGCCGGGGTGAGGCCGAGGTTCATCTGCACTTGCAACCCGGTAGGACGGTCGAACAAACTCCGGTGGTTCCTCGACTGGTGGATTGACCCGGAGACCGACGAGGCGATACCCGCTAGGTCCGGGAAGATAAGGTACTTCTGCCGATACGGGGAGGATGTCATGGAGATTGCGTGGGGAGACACGCCCGAGGAGGTGTACGACAACCCCAACGCCAAGAGGAAGATTCACTCCCTCTCCGACAACCCCGACAAGGAGTACAAGAGTTTCATCACATCCGTCACCTTCATCGACGGCGACTTCGCCGAGAACAAGATTCTCCAAGTAGCCGACCCGAAGTACATGAACCGAATCTCCTCCGGAGGCTCGAAGTCCGTCATCAACGACATACGGGGCGTTTGGAAGGATGTGGACGACTCCGGGGCGCTCATAACGATGGACGACATGAACCGATTCTTCGAGAACACGCCACAAGTGACGGGTCTCCGGTGCGGAGGAGGTGACATCGCGCTCCGGGACGACTGGCTCGTCCTCTGGGCCTTGGACGGCATGCACATCATCGACCTCTTCGCAAAGAGGTATGTCACCTCCGAGGATGTCGTGCCAATCATTCTCGAATTCCTCCGGAAGAACGACATACCCAAGGAGAACTTCGCCTTCGATGTCAACGGAATCGGCAACTGGCTCAAGCAATCGGAGGACATGCGCGGATGCTTCGGCTTCGACAACAAGGCCCCGGCAAAGGACAAGGCATCCTACAACACCCGCAAGTCCGAGTGCGCCGGGATGCTCGTCGATGCCATCCAAAACGGAAGGCTCTCCATCGAAGAGAGCATCCTCCGCATGACCTTCACCGAGAAGAGGATTCCCTTCACCGTCCGCGACAAACTCGTCGAGGAGAGAATCGCTATCAAGTGGAAGGAGGAAGAGAACCCGAAGGCCCTCATCAAGAAGAGCGAGATGAAGGGGATAATCGGGCACTCGCCGGACTGGATTGAGGCGCTGATATACGCACTCGACCGGGTGGACAACGCGAAGAAGGCGAGGAAGGTCCGCCGGGGAAATTGGGGTTACTTTGGAATGTAGAACGATTAAACAATAAAGGAAATGAGACTCACACCCGCAATCGGGAAGATGACTCCCGAACAGATAATGAGGAAGAAGCCCTTCACGATTCCCGTCCCGGCGGGGGTCGTCGGCCCGGGGACCATCTTGAACCCCAACAACGCATACGCCGTCCCCCTCGACAACATCACGAGGGAACTCAAGACGCAATCCGACTTCATCCGGGAGTTCCACACCACCTCCCACAAAATCAACTCCATCAAGTACTACCCGAACACGATGTATGTGAACAAGGAGACCGGGGCATACCAAGCCAAGGTCCGCTCCCGCATCGCCATCGGGTTCCAAGAGAGAATCCTCACCAAGCGCAAGGAGGCCCTTCTCGGGAACAATGTCGGCATGAGGCTCATCTCCGGGGCCACCGAGCAACGCATGATTGACCGACTCGCCTTCTTCCGCGAGGGATGGGAGGACAAGGACATGGAGGTCGCCGTCAACTCCGCCATCGAGTCTGACTACATGACCGGGGACTCGGCCATCTATGTCTACATGGACGACAAGAAGGTCCGGTGGCGCGTGTTCTCGTTCAATGACGGGGACATCCTCTACCCGCACTACGACACCCTCACCGGGGACCTCGCACTCTTCGGGAGGCTCTACTCCCAGACCGACTGGGACGGGAACACGAGGAAGTACCTCGATGTAATCGACAAGGACCAATTCGTCACCTACCGACAAACCGAGGACGACCAAGGATGGGAGATGGAGGACGAGCCGAAGCCGCACGGGTTCCCGGTGTGCCCGGTCGCCTACCACCGCTCCGAGTTCGGTCCGGTGTGGAGCGCATCACAATCCCTCATCGACGGCTACGAGGTCGCAATCTCACAATTCTCCGAGAACAACGCCGCCTACGCCCTACGCATCCTCTACACACTCGGCGCGGAGATGGAGGTCATGTCCAACACCGACGGAACCCCCACGAGAATCGACTCCATCGACCCCAACGCCAAGGTCGGGTTCCTCGAACCCGCACAAGGGGCGGACGGAGCATTCGCCACCCAACTCTCCATCATGGAGAAGAACATCATGCGAGGCTCCTTCGCCGTCGAAACCCCCGAAATCAAGTCCGGGGCCGACATGTCCTCACGCACCGTCAAGATGCTCTTCGCCGACTCCTACCTCAAGGCGCTCTCCGACTCGATGGAGTACCAACCCTTCCTCAACCGCACCGCATACCTCTTCAAGTACGGGTACTTCATGGAGAAGGGACGCTCAAGCGACTCCGAATCGCTCCGGGTCAAGACCTACCTCGACCCGTTCATCTTCCTCTCCGAGAACGATGTCATCGCCGCCATCCAAATGCTCGTCGCGTGCGGGTGCATGTCCCGGAAGACCGCGACCGAAATCGCGTACAACATCGGCTACTCCTCACCCGACGAGATTAGGCGCATAACCCAGGAGGCGCACGACGACCTCGTGGCACAGCAAGCGTCGCAAGCCTCCGCCAACCAACAACCGAGAAGGAACCCCGTAGCCGAGAGCCGACAGAACAATGGTTGACCGGGACAAGTTGACCCGCGCCGCCGCATCCTTCAAGGCGTTCGCGCAAAGGGAGTTCGACAAGGCCGTCCGGGAACTCATCGAACTCGCATTCCGGTACAAGAGCGCCGGGAAGGACTTCACCTGGGGAATGGACCCGGAACTCGACGAGGAGGCAAACCGCATCTGCCGGGAACTCTCCGACGCTCTCGCGGAGAGGGCAAAGTCCGTCGCAAGGACCGTCGTGGACGAGGATGTCGAACACGGGGACTTCGACGGGGCGTGGGACCGCGACAAGGACACACTCACAAGGTTCGACCAACAAGGCTCGTTCCTCAAGTGGATGCTCGAAGTGTGGGCCGCCACCGCCTTCGCCAACAACATCGGAAAGGGAGAACTACGGGTCATGGTGTCGAGGTACATCGCCAACCCCTTCGCATCGCCGCTATGGGCCGGGATAAGGCAAGACATCATCAAGTGGGGACGGGGATTCCAAAGGAACATCGCCGCTCAAATCGCCCTCATAGGACAGGACGCAATCGTCCGCTCCGTCCGGCGGGCCGAATGGGAGGACGAGGCACGAGCCGGGGCGAAGTACTACATCCGGAGGAGGGGAAGCGGGTACGAGTGCCCGGAGTGCGACGAACTGTGCGGATACCCGATACCCATCGACGAACCCTTCGAGACCGTCCACCCGAGGTGCATGTGCTGGCCGGAATACCACGACGAATAAGAAAACGACCCTCCCCGCGAAGGAAGGGCCGAACCTTAAAAATTTTGAGTTATGATGGCGCATCACTGCGCCGTGGGATTACAAAGTTACGAATTCTCGCGGAAAATCAAATCGGCTCCGTCGGTTTTTTCACCTCCCGGACCGCAATCCCGTGAAAATAGAGCATCATCGACTTCTTCAACGGCCATCGGTCGTTCGGGAATCCCTTGAAGTCCTCCACAACCGTCTCCCAACACTCCATCATGCTATCCGGCCCGAACAAGTCCTGACGGAACGGAGAGTATGACTTCAATCTCCTGTAGACGAAATCCGCCGTGTAGGTTATCTCGCGCTCCGCAACCCGTTGCACCGCCTTGTCCTTCGTCTTCAAATGCACGATTTCCGTCCGGTATTGAGTAGGGATGAGGGTGAACCTCACCTGGCGGCGAAGGTCGCTTATCTGACCCTTTCGCTCGGCATCCTTGAGGAACAACCATCGCTCCCACTCGCCCTTCGAGTCGAACTCCCCGTCCGGAGTGGACATCCTCTTGTTGTTGAACTTCCCGCGAAACCTCATTCCTCCTCCTCCCTCTTCTTCTTGTCAAGGCGTTGGCGAATCATCCCGCGAATCGAATAACGCTTCTCGTCCGATATAGGCATCGCCTCAAGTTCGCCCCTCAAGTTGACCTCGATGCAATCCGTCATCGTGAACACATTGAAGATGTCGAAACCCTCGACGAGATACTTGTTACGGACCTCCCACACGGCACGGAGAATCGCATGCCGAATCCAAATGTTCCGCTTGCGAGTCGTGGAACCAAGGATGAACGGGGGTATACGGATGACTATGCGCTCCCTAATCTCCATCCTTCGGACTCTCCTTAACGCCATACCATTCCGGGTGGCGGGACATGCAAGCCTTCGAAGACTCCATCAACGCCTTCATATACTCGTCATCCGGAATGGCGGACAACACCGACCACATCACCGCCAAGTAGGTCTTGATGGAACCGAGACCCGCATCACCACGGCGGATGAGGTGCGAAAGCCACATCCCGACGGGCATCGCACGGCGGACACGGAATGTGAAGCAAGAGTTCAAGTCGGTAGCCTTAATGTGTTCATTATCACTCTCTTCACGAATGAAAAAGTTTCCGACACGAACCTCGCCCGGCTCCAATTTGATTTTTCCGCTCTTTGTTAATCTCATGTCTATTCGAATACTTTACGATAATGCTCACACAACGCCCGCCTCGTCGGAAACACATCTCCGGTGAGGAACACATAAGGCTTCTCCCGGTTACGCAAGCGGACCTCGCAAAAGTTCGCATCGAACCTCACCAATGTACCGCTCTCGATGCTCCCGGTGTTGTATCTCGCTTGAGAACACCAAACCCAACATTTATCACCGACATTCATATCTATATGACAATTAGTTACGAATCATGACTTGAATCATCACTTCACATCATCCGGCTCGACGAACCACACATTCTTCTTGTCCATCCGGTCGAACGACGAACAAGCGATGTCGTCGCAATTCACCACAACAAAGCGACCGTCGATGAACTTCCGACCCTTCGAGAACCAACATCCACGACACGCCGCCGAAATGCACTCGACACGGGGACGCTTGACACATACCAACTTCACCCCGTATCGGGTGAACTCGCCGCCCTCCGGCACATACCGAGTCGGAAGACCATTGAAATTGAAACTACCTTCCATGACCACAAAGATAACAATCTAATCAATATCGGTCAATACTTATTGACCAAAATCGACCGATTTTTTTATGAATCTTGCGAAATGGAAAATAAATATGTATCTTTGGCAAAAAATGATAAACATATTGTTATGGACATTAGGGAAAACATCAAGTTCATCCTCAAGACAAGGGGAATGACACAAGGGGCACTCGCCGAAAAACTCGGTGTCTCCACGAGAACCGTCATGTACTACCTCAAGGGGAACATCACCATAGAAACCCTTCAAAAAATGGCCGAGGCAATGGACACCACCGTCGAAACACTCGTCTCCGAAACACCACTCCACCTTAAAATACAACCAATCCCAAACAACTCCAACATCACTTCGACCACGATGGTGTGCCCGCACTGCGGAAAGGAAATCACACTAATCGCAAAAGACTCGAATTGAAAACTTGAATTTTCCCGCCGAAAACAATAAGGCGGGATTTTTTTTGACATTTTCCTCGCGCACGCGCAGTATTATTGCTTAAAACTTCCATATAGTAACCTTAAATCTTGAATTCAAGTTTTTACTTCCAAAATAGTAAGTTTACTGCATTATAGGAATTAAAAAAAATATATATACATTTTTTTCGATTTTTTCGATTTTTTGCCGTTTTCCACCATTTCCTACCATTTTCCACACTCCGAATTTTACAATAACCCCCGGAGGGTTTAAGTGAGAACCGAACTCATACATCATCCACTCCAAACAAAAATCAACGGAAATAGGCAAAATCCGCACTTTCTCCTCAAAAACGATAAATACCTCGGATTTTGGGAGAAATCCCCAAATTCGGGACTTACGGCACCAAAGAACGCAAATGGAGAGACATTCCCATCTCTCCATCTTCACTTCAACACAAAAAAAAGAAAAAAAGAAATTTGGGTGGACACACCCCGTCCGGTCGTTCGCCCCTACATTCCCCCCGCCCCCCTCCGTTGGCCCTCACTTTTCGGCATCCGGGCGCTCGATGTTACAATATTGATATATTATTACTTTTTTCGGGCCTTTTCATATAGCGGGCACGAGTCGCAACTGATTGGGACATAGCATTTTACCTGCTTTCCATCCCTTGCCGCGTCCCGGTCCGCCTTTTGAGTGGCAATGATGACCTTTAGAGCGTCGAGGGTTTCACCCGTCGAGTCCGCCCTATTTACTAACTCATTCAATTTGGCGGCTTGATTCTCGGGGTTAAGATAGTCAACGGTGCGCCGTTTCCCGGTCGCCCTCTCTTCGGTGCGGACACTTCCCCCCGTTCCATCCTCCCGGTTGTCGTTATCTCCTCTTGCGTCGAGTTCAGATTGATAGATGCGCCGTATTTGCTCATCATGTTCGAATAGGTTATTTTTGGCGGCTTGGAAAGCGTCCCGAATATCTGTGCGAGCCTTCCACCGTTGCACGGTGGTATTGAGTCCTCCGCGTCTTCGTGTTGTCTCTTCGTTTTCTTGTGATGCGGCGATATAGCAATCGGTCCAATTTTCGATATACCCGGCGGCAAGGGCAAACAAGGCAACTCGTTCGCGGTGTGTAATTGGTTGTCGTTTCATGGCGTTAATATTGTCTTATTTGGCGAATATAAGGCTTTATTTTGAATGTGCCAAATTAGCGCACATTTAGCGCGGTGTGCCTTGTACGGCGTTGTATGGCACATTTCAGAAATACCCTTATAGGTTAACTTTACAATAACCCCCTATCTAACTTATTGATTTAGTGCAAGTTACGGAGTTGAAACTTCATTTATCGAATCACGATAATTTTGGCGCTATTGAATTATCTCCCCTTGGGTGGGGGTAGATATCATTTCATAAAAGAAAATCGATTTACGGGCATTTCTGGCGTTTTTCGATTTTCGGGGAAAAATGGGGTTTTTCCGGGGTGGTTTGGCGGTGTGTTTTCCCATGATTCCGGGGGTGTTGTCGCGTCGCATCTTTTCCCCTCTTATATGATAAGGTATAAACGCGGATTCTCCGGGAGTCTTGGCGATGGTTTCCGGGTTGGTGTCCGTGCATGGCCATTCATGGGGGTAGAATTGCCCGATATGGCAAGATATCCGTAAATCGGTGCGGTTGGTCATCTTTTGCCGGGGTTGCCTTAGAAGCCGGGAAAGCGCCCAAAAAGAGGTATCCTAAATCTTTTAGTGAGGCTCCTAATTTATACCTTGTAATACGAAACGGCTCGAAACACTTTTTATATTGTGGATTTCTGCCTCTCACATGCGTAGAAGGCACATTATCTGTTTTTTTCCGTTTTCGGACCTCAAAAAAGGTGACAATATATTTTCATATATGAGAATAAAACCCGATATTGCACCCGAGTTCGTTGATTTATTGATTGTTTTTGGTTCTCCGGTCCGTCCGGGGTTGCGTTGGTCGAAGATGGTTTCACCTTGGGAGGGTTCAATCTTAACCCGTTTTTACCAAGGTGGTAAGATAAGACCGAACAAGATTGCAACCCGTTCGCAATTGGTTGGCGATTAGGGAAACTGCCGGAAACGATACCAAGACACAATAAATGAACTTATGTTCATTGACAACACGGCGAGAGGGTTTGAAAGAGAGATTAAAATTTGAGCCTTTGCATGATTCGAATACATGCCACGCACCCGGCGAAATTGGACTACCCGGGAAGGCGGAAAAGGTAACAAACAACACCCAAACGCAATAACTCTAAAAATTAAGGTTTCGCCCCGGTTGCGGTGACACGCCGCCGGGCGCTAACAACCTTAAAAAACCAAAGTTATGAAAGTAAAAGAATTGATTGAACTCCTTGAGGGATTCGACGAGAACGAAGAGGTGCTTTTCCTTCCGAACAACTCCTATTATCCGGAAGACTTTTCCAAGCAATTCCGCAAAGATGCATTTATCCGTGCATTTTGGGGTAGCGACTACCACGCGACCGTATTGTTTAGCGGTGAGCAAGTCGGCGGCTTGGGTTCGGATGACGAGGACGAGGAGGACGACGAGTAGAAGATGGGCGGGGATGGGTGACACCATCCCCGTTCGCCAAACCCTTAAAACACATGAGTTATGAAAGTGACCGAATTAACCCGCGAACAATTGGAAGAATTGAAAGGCAATTACCTTTGTGAGCGCGACAATGTGGCATGGTGGGACATCGCCAACGCCGATGCAATCGTCACCGACGAAGAAATCTTCGAGGCTTATGCCGGGACGGATTTCGTCAACGACGATTTTTCGTGTTCTTGTGGCCAATAGAGGCCCACAATCGAACGGAAAGCCGGGGACGGGGTGACACCCTATCCGGCTCGAAAAACCTTAAAATATCGAAGTTATGACAATCGTAATTAAGAGGACGGCGTTTCGTAACGACCGGGACGACGCTACCATCATTGTCGAGCAATACATCGAGAAAGGATGCGCCGGGTTCATGTGGCGATATTACATCAAGTATGACGCACACAACATAACCTCCGGGTATTCCGACGGCCTATGGCACAAGCCTTCCAGGAAATGGCTCAAAAGTCGTTTCTAATCGCATGAAATGTGCGGGATGGGGTGAGACCCATCCCGTGCGCCGAGCCTTTAAATCATTGAGTTATGAACACAGAAGAATTCGAAAAGAAATGGGGAGAAATCGACCCATACTATTTGAGCGACGATGAACTGACCGAGTTCAAGAACGATTGCTTTTCTTTGTACGAGGAAACGGGTTTCATCGAGAAATTTGACAGCCCGTACGATGACATCGGCGGTGGTTTGCACGAGCACAACGGTATGAGATTCGAGGTTATCAGGCGAGCGACCGAAGAAGAGTGCGACCTCGAAGCGATGCCCCTGTGGTTCGTCAGATTCGAGAACGGCGACGAAGCGTACTGCTACCCGGAAGAAATCTGCAAAATCGAACACAAGGAGGGGAGGGGGTGATGCCCCTTCCTTCCTCCAAGAAACCAATAAAACATCGAGTTATGAGTCAAATCCGAATCACCAAAATCTACGCGGGTGCGCCCGGGACGGACAAGTATTCCCACAAGACCATCGACTCCGAGGCCGCAAAGGACCTCGGTCTCTTGAAACATTCCGCATGGTTGTGGAATGTGAAAGAGGGGGATGCCCTTCAAGTCCCATACAAGGAGTTGGAGCAAGTCCGGAAGGCGTGCGAGGGCCTTTGTGAATTCGTCCTTGAACACCCGAAGTATTGCAACCATCATGTAGGGAGCGATGTCTATCCCTTCGAGGTAATCGAGTGGAAGACGGAGCGGTGCATCGTTGTCCGGAGGATGGAAATCACCGGGGTTACGAGTTATGAGGAAGGGACGGCCACCGGATTCAAATCCAACCCAAAGAATCCTCTAATCACCCTTCGGGAGAGGAAAAACGGAGGATGGAACGAGGTCGGGGAGGGAAACTATTGTCCGTTTATCTTGTCGGACAAGCCATACTTCTACCGGGACCCGTCCTTCTAACACGGGGTTGCGCCCTTGACCGGGCGCGACCTTGCAAGTACAAACCTTAAAATTTATGCGTTATGGAAGAAACAATCTTTACCATTTTAGTTTGCTTGGCCGTCACAATCCCGGTGTATCGTTCTTTGCGCCGTGGGTGGAGGAGACAAGACGAGTTGAAACGGGCGGAAATGTACGAGGATGGCCGGGATGGTATTTCCCTTGCCGGATTCCAAAGACCGGACCCCATCATGGGGGTCGGAGTTTACGGAATCCTCTTGTCCGTCCATCGTTCCTTGAGAAAGCAAGGGGCGGCGGGATACGGGTGTTGGTTATCCGCGTGCATCGAAAGGATGCAAGCGGGTGAGGATGTCCCCCCGGAGACGGCGTTGATTGCGTTGCGGTGGACGCGGGACGAGTTGCGGTTCTTGAACGGTCGCCGTTACGACTTGAACGAGTTGGGGCGCGGTATTCTCGCCCTTGAAGTAGAAACGGGAGAGTGGGGGTGACACCCCACCTTCTCGCCAAGTTAAACCTTTAAAAACACGAGTTATGACCTACATCTTCAAGGTTTCCGAGAACCTTTATCCCTATTCTTCGAGTGATAGCATTTATGTTAGAACTACGGACGATGCAATTCGTAACCGCCAATTTATTGGTGGATTCAAGAGGTTCAATTATGAAATCTACGACTACACCGACCCCGGCGATGTCCGCACCGAGATTGACGGACAAAAGATTATGAACATCAAGGAGTTCGACAAATGGAGGAAGGACCACGGGTGTTGTTAGATGGGAGGCGGGGAGTGAGATTCCCGCCCCTCTCCAAGTTTAACCTTTAAATATCCGAGTTATGAAAATGAAGATTTCCCCCGATTCTTTGAAAGAGATTCTTGATGCCATCGACATCAAGGGATTCTTTGACGAACACCCGTCCTCGTGCGCCGACCTTATATTGTTGAAGGACGGCCTCAAGAAAGTCAAGAGCAAGGCCGACATTCTCATCGTGGACATCTAATCCATCAATCCGGGCGTTGGTGATACAACCCCGGCTTGCCATGTTTAACCTTAAAAATGTTGAGTTATGACCACCTATGAATTTAGTGACGACGAACGCCGTTTAGTCATCTACGCTTGCGGATGTGCGGAAAAACAATTGTACGACTACATCGAGTACTACAAGAAAAATTGTGACACGGATTCTATTAAAGAGTGTCACAATGAAATCAAGAAGTACGAGGCGATGAAAAAGAAGATGAAAGAGGGGGGACCTATTACGGTCCAATGAACACTTCGGGGTGACCCCCGATTTGTTCGCCAACAATTCTTAATCCTTATGAGTTATGATTATTCCTATCGAAATCCTCAAATGGGATGCAAAATCCCTTACGGTTCGCGGTCGCATGTATCCCGACCCGGAAAAAATCGGAGTCTTCACGATTAGACGGGAAGGAGGGTGGACGGAAAAAGACATCCGAAACTACCGCGACTACTTCCACTTGAAGTAAAGAAACGGGGTGTGGTCCCTTGGCCGGGACCGCGCCCACCATGTTTAACCTTAAATCATGAGTTATGAAAGAGACCGAACGAATCAAGAGAATCAACGCCGACTTGGACAAGCACTTCAAATCGAACAAGGGCGCATGGTGGGTGTCGAACGGAGTCTACGAGCCGAACATCGTCCACTTGCACCACGGAATCGGAGGGGAAAGGATTGATGCACGAAGGATTGCGCTCCGAATCCTCCAACAAGAGCCGTCCGTCACCATCGTCGAATCCGGGACATGGGCGTTCACCCGTGAGACCCTTCGCGGTGCGGGATTCAAGATTTAAACGGGGATGGCCGGGTGACACCGACCATCTTCACCAAATCCTTAAATTTTTTAGTTATGAAGACCTACAAATACAAGAGCATCAAGAGCGGTGAGGAATTCAAGGTGCGGTTCTATCCCACCGGAATCTTCACAATCTTCGACAAGAACGGAGAACACGAAGTCGGAATGTGGAGAAGGCCGGAGGGGGAGGAATATATGTTCCGCGCCTTCGTCTTCAATAGCATGGCCGTCGTTTGCGAGTTCAAGCAAGTTGACTTAGCCTATCGGTTGTTGAGCCTTTACCGCCGTTAGGATACCGCCGGGTGATTCCGGCCTTATCCGCCAAATCCTTAAAACATTGAGTTATGAAACACACGAAGTACCTTAACGAAATCCGCAAGATGGCGGATGAAGAGGGGGTCGAACAAATCAACTTCTTCTACCACAAGACAAGGCCGACCATCCAAAGGAAGGGTTCCACCTACGAGATTATGGGAATCAACATCTTGGGAAGGGGGAAAGACACAATCGAAATCGAGGCAATCAAGATTCGCCCGAGTTTCGTCTTCAAGGTCCAATACCTTGACATGGACGAGACATGGAGGAAGACACAATGGGAGCATGTCAAACGAATCATCAAGACCGAAATCGACAGGTGGAACGGGCGGTGATACGCCCCTTCCGCACCAAACCTTAAATCAAATAAGTCATGTTTGTAGAACAGTATTCAAAAAGCAAAGGGGGACGGCCCTACTTTACCGTCTATTTCCGTTTCGGGCAAGTTGAGGTATCCGTCCGAGACATTAAGGCCGACGACAAGGAATCCGCAAGGTTAAAGGCCATTTACTACTTGAAAAGAGCATTGGAGTAGGAGGGGTGAAACCCTCCTACTTTACCAAACCAAAAAATTCATTGAGTTATGAGAACACTACAAGAGTCCATCGACAAGATGGAGAACCGGGGCGGCGCGGGTGCGTCTCTCCGGAAACATTTCAAGGCGGCGGGCATCGAGGAATGGGGCGACATCACCCGTGCGTCCCTCTACGAGTTCCATGATGAACTGGTCGAATCCGTCGCACCCTCGACCGCCAAGACCGTGATGGCATACGCGAAGGCGTTGCTCTCCCGGTATCAAGACGAAGTGGAACTCCCGAACGGATGGCAGAAGATTCTCCAATCCAAAGCGGCCAAACCCATGAAGACCTATCTCTCCGAGGACGAGTTGGAGAAGGTCGCCGGGGTGAGCGTCCACACCAAGAAACAAATGCTCGTCAAACACCTCTTTCTCATTTGCGCCTACACGGGCCTCCGCGTCTCCGATGCGATGAATCTCACGCCTGAGAACATCGTGGACGGCAACCTTCACTATGTGGCGCAAAAGACCAAGAAGGCCGGGGCGATTCCTTTGAAGTCCGGGTTGGCCGAACGAATCCTTTGGATTTCCGAGCATCCCGGCCTCTCCGTCACCGTCAAGGCGTACAACGAGGCCGTCCGGAAGATGTGCAAGGATGCGGGAATCGACGACGAGGTGGTTGTCCTCAAGGCCGGAAAGGAAATGAAGGGGCCAAAGTGGAAGTTCGTTTCGTCCCACACGGCCCGAATCTCAACGGCGAGTTGCCTCAACAAGCGGGGTGTCCCCATCGGCGACATCTGCAAGTTGCTCCAACATTCCGGGACCGCCATGACGGAGCGGTACATCGTCCGGGACCGGGTGGAATTATCGCAAACGGCTATGGCATTTTTCAATTGAAAAGGCAAGGGGGCGGGGGTGCTTCGGCATCCTCGCCCTTTTTTTGTGCCTACCGGAAGAACGGAGAACTCGCCAAGATGTCGGCCCCTTCCTCCTTTGACACCTTCACATAGTTCAAGAACATGGAGTCCGTCGTGTGCCCGGTGAGAAATCGGCACACCCGTATCGGAACGCCGGACTTGTATAGGATTGACGCACCGGAACGGCGGGCAGTATGGGTTGATACGAGTTCATGGCGAGGATGGGTCTCGATGACCGTCTTCGCCCCATGAGTCTTGCGAATCTCAACCTTCTCATTGAACGAACCCCCTAACGCCTTGCAAATCTTCTTAATCTCCCGTCCGACCTCTTGCTCGGTGATTCTGGGGACACGACCACCGTTCCGGGAAAAGACATCCATGATTCTCGGAGAACACGGGATGACGACCGTTTGCCCGGTCTTCCTTTGGACATACCTCAACCTTCCGTCGGATATGTTGTCCTCCGACAATTGGGAATAGTCTTGGAATCGCCCGGCGCAATACACGCCGACGATGAAACAATCCCTCGCCCTCGCTTGAACGCCGGACAATTCGGCCCCCCAAATGGCATCGACCTCGGATTGCGTCAATGCTATCGAGTCGGCCACATCGTACCGGGTCTTGAACCGCTTGAACTCGGCATTCGAGTGAATCCCGCGGGCCAACCCCTCGTTCATCACCGTCTTCAACTTTGCGATGAGGGTGGACTTGTAGTTCGGAGAATATCCGAGCAAATCGGACTCCCGGATGAACCGGAAGTACCAATCGCCGTCGATGTCCGCCCAATCGTCTTCCGTCCCCATCATGGACGAGAGCCGTTCATAGGCCAACCGCCGGAAACGGCGGGACGGCGTGTCCCTCTCCGACCATTCCTTGAAGTATTCCCACAAATGGACGGAAACGGGCGAATCGGACTCGCCAAGGGAATAACTTATTGCGGACAACACATCGGTCCGCTTTCTCGCCGATAGTTCCCTCTCGACGAGTTTTGCGTGTATCGGACCGATTACCGCCCACGCCCTCCGGTCCTTGCACATCTTGTCCGGTGTCCGGGCCTTTTGATTCCACAACCTCGTCTCTACCGTCACGCCGACGGAGCGACGGAACTTCTCGCCCCCGTGCGAGACGATGAGGCGGACGGGCGATGTCTCCCTTCCGGGGTTTACCAAGTTGAATGTGTGTCTCATACCATTGGCACTTTTGTTGGCACTTTTTCGTTTAGCATCCTTTACGCAATGTAAAGAATACGAGAACCCACCGATTCGATAAATCGGCATCCGGAGTGCATGGGAAGTTGAAAACACAAAAAGAAAGGAGGGGGAGGGGGTGTCCTCCCGTCCTCCTGACAGAGCCACTCACCAGGCTCGAACACTCGTTTGAACGCATCTCAAGCATGGTTTCTCTACCTACCGTTGGTACTTTCTTGGTATGATGCCATCTTCTCCACGAGGTCGGCGAGTCTCCCTACCTCCCTTTCCAACGATTCCAACTTGGAAAGAATCTCCCCCTTCTCCCTTCCTTCCTTCATCGGCTCACCAACGCCCGTGTAGAGCCATTCCCGCTCGACATCGGGGAACGCATCCAAGATACGCTCGAAGTAAAAGGAGGGGTTCCCCCTTCCGTTCCTAACCCGAGACAAGGAGTCGGGCCTTATCCCGGCCTTGTCCGCGAACATCCGGGCGTTGTCTCCGGACAACACCTTGATTAGATAGTCAAGTCTTTCAAATTCGTTCATGTTAAGTGATTTCGGTTCGGACCGGACTCCCTCCGTCTCCACCATAGGCCCGTCTCCGAGCATCAACCAATTTGGTGAAATTCCCAAATCCGATGATAGGATGTCGTATAGAAGTTCGAATCCCGGATATGATTGTTTGCCTCCGATGATGTCCTTGATGGCCTGCGCTGGCCGTCCGATTCTCCGGCAAAACTCTGACTTGTTACCGCCGCAAAGTAAATCCACGGCCTCTTGGATGCGATTTTGAATATCTTGATTCACGATTCAATGCCTATTATAGCCAATAAAAAAAGGGGCGAGGCATTCTTAAAGAAATTTATTTGCGAAATTTCCTCAAAATCGTTTGGAAGTTTAGGAAATTCCCCTAACTTTGCAAACGGAATTAGTAAGTAACTAACCCGATTTGACAAAGATAGCGGGAGTGGACCTCGCCCCTCGGAAAACATTTGGCACTTGTTTTCGACGGCAAAGTTAAGAATTAACTCCCGCTTTTCAAAGTCAAGTTGCGAAAGTAACTAACTAACCTTCGCTTCTTTGACAAATTTGATTACGCGGGTACGACAGCGATACATAGTCGGTGAGAGTGGGCCTTTACGCTACATTGGGGGCCGTATGGTAGAATAAGAGAACAAAGAAGCAAGACGGTTGGAAGGATAACCATCCGAAAAGAAAACCACAAGGAGGCACAAGGTGTCGAATTGGGAAAAATTCCAACACATAGGGACGCGGAGAGTTGACCGGGACGGCTTGCCCCGGTGGACTCGTTCAAACACTTCCGCGAGGCGGGAGGTCAAAGGAACTTATGGCGTGGAATGACGATGTTGGGTTCGGGGGCGGTTCCCGGATGCCAGCACTAACCATTTAATTAATTATGGATATCAAGAGAATCAATGAACTCATGTCCGAGTCCAAGTGGACGGACATGTTGAAGGAGTTGAGTGTCGGCGAACACACTCTCTCGTTTCCGAGCGTAGATGCTATCAAGTCGTGCAAGGCCGTCGCGTATTCAATCAATTCGGACAAGGTGGGGAGAAGGTACACCTTCAAGGTTGACAAGGACGAGAGGGTGGCCACGATTAAAATCTCCGAAGATGGTAACGGTTGAATTGTCCGACAATGATTGGGCGAGGATTAGCGAATTGTTGTCAATGGCAAAAGTAAGATGCTCCGGCGATGTCATCGTGTCTTGCACCGAGGCGGCCCGTCTCTTGGGTAGAACTACGAAGACCGTCTCGATGATGATTCGTGACGGTCGGTTAAAAAAGGTCACGGTTGACGGTAGCACCGGAATCCGTTTATCCGAAATCGAACAAAACCGCCGTGAGGCGAGAGAACCGCAATAGGATGAGTTCAGATTAAACCATGTGTGTTAAGTTTTAGTACGCGCCCGGCCTTGGCGGTTCGTCGGGCATCCATAATTGAGGTGTGGTGTAATGGTAGCACCTTTGATTTTGGTTCAAATAGTTAGAGTTCGAATCTCTACACCTCAACCAACTATCCGGGTTCTCCGGAAGTTGAAAGCACTATCGTAAATACACTTCTTTTCCTTACATCCCCCGTCGTGAGATGCGGGATGTTTTCTTTGGACAATCATTTGAGTTATGAGAAAGATATTCAATTCAATGGTGGCTATCGTGATGCTATGCGCGATATGCTTCCTCGGAGGGGCGTGGCCGGAAAACACGCCGAGAAAGAAAGTCGTGGCTTGTGACGGCGTTGCATTGACCGTCGTCGCCGTTTGTGGAATCTATCTTAAAAAGGAGGAGAGAAATGGACGACTTCGTTAAGAGGGCATTTGCCGAGGCCACCGAGACCGAAATGAAATGCGAGGTCAAGGCGTTCAAGGAGAAGATATTGGACAACATCGACGCAATCCTCTTGACAATCGGTATCGGTGTCGGAGTTGGAAGGATGGACCGCCTCGCCGATACCGTGAAGAACGGCGATGTCAAGGATGTCTTCGCAAATTTCCTCCGGGAATCATTGGCCATAGCATTTCACATCGGATACAAAACGGGGAGGGAGAAGTGATGGTCCCGGCGAACAAGATTATCCTAACCCCGGAGCAAGAATCCTATCTCCGGGAGAACTACGCGACGATTATCCACCACACCCTTTGCCAACACCTCGGCATAAGCGAACGGACCTTGGTCCGCATCGCAAGGGATATGGGGTTGAGGAAGGACATGATGGCCATCGAAGGACAAAGGAGGGAAAGAATCTCCAAGTCCTTAAAGGAGATGTTCATCCGAAATCCGGGGAAGAAACACCCGGAGAACGGGCAAAAAACACAATTCAAGCCCGGATACAACGCCATCGAGTTCTTCGGCGAGGAGAAGTTCAAGGAGATGCACCGGAAGTCCGTGGAGACGAGAAGGAAGCGTTACGAGGAAGACCGTGTGAGAAAGAAGTGGGGACTCCCGCAACTCACCAACATGCGGGTAATCCGGCAACCTCGCCAAAAGGTCCTCGACCGCTCGTACTTCAAGCGCCTCGGATACATCATCGACAACGAGAACAACATCGCCTATTGGACGGACGAAACGCACCGGGCGACGAAACTCGAACTAAAGCCACGATTCTTCAAATTCATGCCCTATGAACAACATTAACGAGAACCACAAGACATCCAAGTCTCAAACGGAGCGAATCCTTGAGTTCATGCTCTCCGGGAACACCATCACGCCGATGGAGGCCCTTGACAAGTTCGGATGTTTCCGCCTCGGTGCGAGAATCGCCGACATCAAGGCGAAGGGGTACATCGTCTATTCCGACTTCGTGACCGCGCCGAACGGTAAGAAGTTCAAGAGATACTACTTGTAACATGGATTTTCACAAGGAAGACTTCGATGTTAGGAGAATCCCGTTTTCTGAAGCGAAGGAATGGGTGTTATACAAGCATTACGCACACCGTATTCCACCAATTTCCTACGCCTTTGGATTATATGAAGTAGGGGGGGGGGTATCTTGAAAGGGGTATGCACCTTTGGTTCTCCGGCATCTAATGACTTAATTTTGGGGGCCGTCGGAGAAGGATACACGGGGAAGTTCATTGAATTGAACAGACTCGTCGTAAACGACGGACTACCAAGGAACGCCCTATCTTTTTTTGTATCCCGTTGTCTAAAGATGCTCCCAACGCCGATGGTAATCATCTCCTATGCGGATGGCGGTATGGGCCATCACGGGTACATTTATCAAGCGACCAATTGGATATATACGGGACTATCAAAGCCTCATGTCGATTGGCTTCCATATAACGATACCGGAGCGCACCCTCGCACTATATCGCAAGTATCCGTCAAAGAATGGCGGGAGAAAACAACTTTGGTAAAGGTAGAGAGGGCAAGGAAGCATAGGTATTTTATGTTTCTCGGTGACAAGAGAGAAGTTAGAAAGATGAAGAAGGATTTGAAGTTCCCAATTGTCAAGGAATATCCGAAAGGAGACAATACACGCTATGACGCAAGTTATGAGACCTCGCCATGCGGGGTTCTTTTTTAATCAAAAAACCATGTCTATCTATCAAAAACTACTCGAACTTCAAAAGGCCGTCGTCGGCCTAACGAAAGACAAGAAGGGAAACTCCTACGACTATGTTTCCGGCGACAAGATTCTCGGAATCGTCCGACCGAAAATGGACGAACTCGGATTGCTACTCGTTACCGAGGTGTTGCAAGCCGAGTATGCCCGGCAAGACTATCAAACCAAGAACGGGGCGAAGTCCGAGATGTTTTGCACCATCGCGTTGAAGTTCACATGGATTGATGCCGAGTCGGGAGAAAAACTCTCTACCCAATGGGCCTCGTCCGGAATGAACGGATTCGACAAGTCACTCGGCTCGGCCTTCACCTACGGCGAGAGATACTTCCTCCTCAAGTTCTTCCACATCGCAACCGACAAGGACGATGTGGACGCACCGAAGACCATCGAGGAGGAGATGAACCTCCAACAAATCATCACGCAAATCAACTCGTTCACCACCCAAGAGCAAATGAATTGGGCGTGGCAACAATACGGCGGGTATTATGGAAAGGACCGCGACTTCAAGGCCGCGTTCGCAAAGAGACAAAAGGAGATATCCAATGGAACTGCGAAATAACGACTATGTGTTTTTCGACCCCGTTTCCCACACCTACATCACCAACGACGGAGAGTTGCTTATCGGTGTGACGGGATTGATGAAAAAGCACGGCCTCGGGGCGGACTACTCCGGCATCCCCGAGAAGGTTTTGAACAAAGCCGCCGAGGAGGGAACCGCCATCCACAAGGAAATCGAGGACTACGACAACGGATTGTCCGTCCTCAAGACACCTCTCATCGAGGAATACATCGCCATTTGCAAGGAATATGGTCTAAACTTCGTTTCCTCGGAGTATCTTGTCTCGGACGACGAAATGGTCGCATCGAGCATTGATAGCGTCTATGAGGCAAAACAAGGCGCAATCTTGGTGGATTTCAAATCTACCTCCAAGTTGCACAAACGGGCACTCGAATGGCAACTCGGAATCTACAAGGTCTTCTTCGAGAGGCAAAACCCGGAGATTCCGGTCGCCGCTTGCTATTGTCTCCAAATCGACAAGAAGACCCGGAAAATCAAGGGCATGTTCCTGATTGAACCCGTGTCCGAGGCCGAGGTGAACGACCTCCTCGATGCCGAGCGAAACGGGCGCATCTACATCGACCAACACGAAGAGCCGTCCGCCGGACTCGTCCTCACCGACGAGGAACTTACGACCTATGTGAACCGCCAAAACGAGATTGCCGACCTCAAGGCGAAGATGAAGGCAATAGAGGAGACCTTGAAGGACCTTGACAAGAGAGTCATGGACTACATGGTCGAACACAACATTGAGAAGTTGGAGGGCGGAGGTGGCGTGTTCACCTTGACAAAGGCGTTCACAAGGACCGGAATAGACATCGACCGCCTTAAAAAGATGCAACCTGGAATCTTCGAGCAATACAAGAAGACATCGTTCGTGTCCGCATCATTGAAATTCAAACCATCCAAGTAACTATGGGATACCAATCAATCACAATCATGGGGAACCTCACACGGGATGTGGAGGTCCGCCAAGTAGGGCAATCGTCAGTAGCGAAGACGGCGGTGGCCGTCTCCGAGAGATTCAAGAAGTCGGACGGGACCGTCGGTGAGAATACCGAGTTCTTCGAAATCGAGATATGGGACCGCCCCGCCGCCAACCCCTTCCTCACGAAAGGAAAACAAGTCCTCGTCGTGGGTCAAATCAAGACCGAGAAGTGGCAAGACCAAAACGGACAAACCCGAGAGACGAAGAAGATTCGCGTCGGGACGATTCAACTTTGTTCCAAACCGCAACAAGAGACCCCGGCACAAAGACCCGTGCAACAAGCCCCGGCTCCGGCTCCGCAACCCGTGTATCAACCCGCTCCGGCGGTAGGGTATCAGGCTCCGCCCCAACCTCCGGCACAACAACAACCTCCGGCACAGCCGTATCCCCCGCAACCGACATACCAATCGCCGAGCGCCGGGAGTGATGACCTCCCGTTCTGATGAAACTCAAGGTCATTTGTACGCCCCTCGGCCTTCAACCAATCTACGAGGAAGACTACGATTCCAAGAAGAAGTTGAAGGTCGGGGAGTGTTACACGGCGGAAATCCGGCTCATCCGGAATTTGCAATTCCATAAGAAGGCTTTCTCTTTGTTGAACACCGCATGGGCGTTGCTCCCGGAGAAGACACAAAACGGGTTCCGGACCATCGACGCATTCCGTGACTCAATCACCGTGGCCGCCGGGTTCGTGGATGTCTTCTACGACATCGGGAGAAGGCAATATCTTGAGCGACCGAAGTCGTGGAGTTTCGATTCGATGGACAACGCCGAGTTCGAGGAACTATATGAGCGGATGAAGGATGTTATATGGGGCATCCTTTCCAAGAGAATCAACATCACAAGGGAAATATTCGAGACCTATCTGTCAAACTACTAATCTTTGAGTTATGAAAAAGACACTCGTCCTCATACCGCATCTTCCGTCCGCCGCGCAAGGGCATGAACTCGAACTTGCCATCGCCGGGTGGAGGAAGCATTTCAAGACACCGCACATCATCGCCATCATGGGAGAGGGACTTCCCGACATCGAGGGCGTAACCAATATCGAATCACCCCGCGTGCCGGATGTCCCCGGCGAGTATCGCCAACACCTCGACTATGTGTCATGCGCGAGGAAGGCCCGTGCGATGTTCCCCGACACGAAGGGGTTCGTCGTCGCCGCCGACGATGTTTTCGCCGTAAACGACTTCACCCTCGCCGATGTCAAGTTGCCGAAGGTACAAGACACATGGCTCCCTACGAAGGGGGAGGAGGGGCATCCGAACGCATGGCGTAGGAATCTCGCCAAGACGGGGCGGGTGTGTCTCCGGGACGGTTTCGACTCGTTCAATTGGACCACGCACCTTCCGCACTACTACGAGTGGGAGAAGTTGTTCGCCATCTACGACAAGTACGACTGCGACCACTCGTCCTATGTAATTGAGAACCTTTATTTCAACTCAACCCATAGGAGGAAGTCCCCGTTCATTCTCCACCGTTTCGACCGATGGAAGTTCGAGGTGAGTTACCGCCCCATCGACCGGGCCGGGTTGCTCGATGCCTTCGCAAACAAGGTATGGGTCACATGCACGGAGAACGGGTGGAGCGAGGAGTTGGAGGAGGAATTGAGGAAACATTACTCCATCTAACAATGGAAAGACAATTAGCAATGATAACCTTCCTTCTGGCGAAGGTCTTATGTTCTATGGGTAAAGGTACGGTGGACGAAATCATAGCGGAGGCGGTGGCGGCGACGACCCCGGAGAAGAAAGAGAGTTCCAACCCCGTCAAGAACACCGCCGACCCGGAATCCGTGAACCGACTCTATGCCCTCTACCCGTCCAAGTGCCCCGTCTCGGGTCGTGCGACCGGGAAGTCGCACAAGGACAAGGAAATCTTGACCCGGCTCTTGAGAGAACACTCCGAGGAAGAAATCGCGGAAACTATCAAGAGGTATATCAAGGATAGCACGGAACAAAAATCGTACATCAAGAACTTCTCCACCTTCTTGCACAACCTCCCGGACTACGGACCGAGGACCGACGGCGTGGAGAAACCGAAGACCGAAGAAGACGAGTCCGACCATACAATCAAAGAACAATGGTTCAAGGACTTCGTTCAAAGTCGAAAAGGTCTTTATGACTAATTATGAGCAAGATAGAACTGTCACTCGCAGAAATACCATTCCCGGACACGGGCGCAATCGAGAGGCAGTTCCTCGCCGATTGCGTCGGTAATCCGGAGTCGATGCCCGACTTCACGGGAATCGTGGACGAATCCATGTTCACGGACGAATCCCGCCTTTACATTTGGAAGGTGATTGTGTGGATGTTCAACAACGCACAATCCATCGACTTGCCCTCGGTCATCACGAGAACGGGAAGATACTACATCGAAGAGGTGCTTTCCCGTAATGTCGAACCTTCCACGCCGTACACGGCCCTCCAACACGCACAACAACTACGGGCATCGTCCGTGAGGAGGAGGGCCTACCATTCCGCCGTCCGCCTCATCCAATCCGCAACGAAGCCCGACACCGGAGAACTCGATGTCTTCGAGGCGGCGCAACAACTCAACATGGACATCCAAGGAGAGAAACCGATAGTGGCCGAGGCCACGATGGATGCCGTCATGGATGCCGTCGATGAGGAGGTCGAAGAAAACCGGAAGAATACGGAATCGGGAAAGAGGACGAGAGTTCCTACGGGATTCTATTCTCTTGATGGATTAACCTATCAAGGATGGGGGGGCGGGCAACTAATCGTCCTCGCCGCCCGCCCTTCCGTCGGCAAGACGGCGGTAATGCTACAAATGGCGAAGGCCGCCGCGAGAAACAATTTCCCGGCCACGGTCTTCTCACTCGAAATGACGAAGGAAGAACTCGGTAAGCGGCTCCTCTTCTCTACGGGAGAAGTTAGACCGTTCGAGATAACGACGGGAAAGGTTGACGATGAATTATTTGGTCGGGCATCGCAAGAGATTCGCAAGTTGCCAATCTTCATCAATGACGAAACCCGGACCTTGGCCGGACTCCTTTCCCGAATCACCGTATCCGTATTGCAAGGGAGGTGCAAGATTGCATTCATCGACTACCTCCAATTGATAACGATAGACGAATCGGGAAGGACTCCGCTCTACCAACAAATCGCAAAGGCAACACGGGAGTTGAAGTTAATAGCGAAGAGGATGAAGATTCCCGTCGTCCTCCTCTCTCAACTTAACCGAGAGGCCGCAAAGGAGGACCGCTCTCCGCAACTCTATGACCTCCGTGACTCCGGTAGCATCGAACAAGATGCCGACATCGTTTTGATGTTGGAACAAGAGAAGAAAGTCACCGACGACCAACAAGAGAAACCAAACATTAACATTTGGGTACGGAAAAACCGACAATTCCAAAAGGACATAAAGGTTACGGTAAAGCCGAACGAGTCCTATTCGTCCTTCAAGGAGATTGATGGTAACGACGACGACGATTTGCCATACTAATATGAAATACATTAACAAGAATCTTGGCAAGTCCCCGTTCGACCCGGATTACCGGGAAGACTACGACGCGGACGAAGACCTCACCCGTTACGAACGCGGGTGTGAGGAAAGGGAAGAACTAAAACGAGAGAGAAATGAAACCGACTGATTTGATGATAGGCGACCTTGTGTTGGTGTTTGACATGTACCCTGCGAGGGTAGAGGCTATCGGCGACACCGATGTTTACTTAATGGACGATGACAGCGTGAATTGGAAGGTTGGATATACCCTCATCAAGCCCATCCCCCTCACCGCCGAAATCTTGGAGAAGAACGGGTTTGAGAAGACGAGTGATAGAAACGACGAGCGAGGCACGATGGAAAAATGGTTTCTTCCAGGCATCGCATACGCCTATTGTTTCAGCAACAACGAGATTGAGTTTGAGATTATCGGATACGGAAAGGGTTCTCGTGGCCGAGGAAAATTCCGTAGTGTACTATCATTCGTCCACGAACTGCAACACGCATTTCGTGTCTGCGGCATCGAAAAAGAAATCGTGATATGAAAGAATTACGCCTCTTTGAAACACACGATTGCCCGTATTGCGGGCAGAATGTCTTTGAGACAATTTGCGACGACGAGCAGGTAATCAGCGTCAGCGACAGGTACGAGAAATTCGACCATGACGGGTTCCGCTACTATCGGAACTACACTTACGCCTGTCCTTACTGCGGAGAGAAGTTCTATGCGTCAAAGCGGTCGTTCTACGCAAACATTAAGAAATCGAATCATGTGTAAGTATTGCAAAGGAGAAATCGAAGAGAAGTTCGTCGAGTACACCACGAAAGCCGAACGCCGGAAGCATCATGGCGCTTGTTGCGGGACAATAAAACGGCTCGTCGTATCGAAGTTCCCGGATACCGACCTCGGTGTTCATATTAAGGGAAACACATTGTGCGTCCCATCCTATACCGAGTATGACGGACAAACCATCTATGTCGGGGAAGAGTTCAAGATTAACTACTGCCCGTTTTGTGGCAAACAACTATCGTGATTATGGAAACCAACATCGACTACAAAGCATTGTACGAAGAAGCCCGTGAGAGGGCGAAGGAAGCGTTAGACACTCTTCCAACCGATAACGAGACAGTTGTCTTTCATATCTTCCCCGACCTCAAAGAGAGCGAGGACGAGAGGATAAGGAAGGCCCTCGTCAAACACTTCCAAGAGAAGAAGAATTGCGTGGGTGACACTTGGGCGGGATTAAATGTGGATGATGTCCTCGCCTACCTCGAACGGCAGAAAGAGCAGAATCTCGTCCTTGAACCGCATAAAGGAGACAAAGACAATCCCTATGATATGTCCTACTCGGAGGCACAAGAATATGTAATCAATCGAGGATTTTATATTCCGTGGAGTGACTGCTATGTATTCATCGACAAGGACTATATGACGCAGACCGTTGCCAATATCCTTCGCTGGGCAGACGAGCATCCGAAAGAGCAGAAGCCCGCAGAGTGGAGCGAGGAGGATGAATGTTCGATTCAAGAACTAATTCAATTCGTCATGAATTGGAAGGCAAAGGCTAAAGATTTTACATCAAAGGCCGTGATATGGACATCAGTTGAAGCGGATTGTGATAGATACATTTCGGCACTCAAATCCCTCCGTCCCCATTCTCAATGGAAGCCGAGCGAGGAGCAGATAAAGGCACTTGAAATCGTTGGAGTATACGGAAGAGGAGAAATGGCGGAACACATTCGTTCTCTTTACACCGACCTTCTCAAACTGGGATAGCCATGAATCAAGTGACATATTCCTCACCGCTATTCTATTGGAACGGGTGGAGATACTTCTGCCTCGCAATAGACAACTACGAATACATCTACTTTTAGCCATGAAAGACGCTGTATTTTTCCTTTCGACCGTATTTAAGTTCTCGCTCGAGGATTTGGCGACCATCCATACGGCTCATGCGGAGAACGACAAGGGAACAATCATCAAGTACCTTACGAGCGTCAAGGAGTACACGGAAGAACTAATCGAAAAAGTGAAGAAATGAATAGAAAAGGACTCCCACTGATAACAAGAATTAAACTTGTCCTCATAGATACAAAAGAGCCGTGCCTGCGTAACATCCGAGACAAGAAACCCGATGACGAACTTATAAAAGAAATGAAATCACTTCTTGAGGAGATTCTTGAATATATGGAAGATGGAGTGATAGTCAAATCGAAAGAATATAAAAAGGTAAGACTATGAGTAAATTACAAGCACCGGACAAAATCTATCTATGGCATGACCCGAAGTATCCTACATTGGATGGAATAGTGGATGTGTGGGCTGACCATCCGGTTCAAGATTTCGACAATCATGAGTACATCCGCAAGGAAGCGCTGATAGATATTCTCTTGACAATGGAGGCTCGGTACAGCGTATTTTACCTTGAGGGGAAAATCGTTCGTGAACTAATCGACAAAATCAATTCGCTATGAGCATCATCGAACAAATCAGAGCCGAGGTGGAACGGCAAGCAAAAAGCATAGACACCGCAACGGGTGACTTTGCGGAGGGAAGAAGAATGGAACAACGCATTATCCTCTCCCTCCTTGACACCCTCCAAGAGCAACCCGTAAACATTCCTCCGAATCAGTTTGATGGGGTGACATACGGAATGGTTGGTTATGGCAAGCAACCCGTCAAGGTCGGGGATAAGGTATCCATCATCAAGAGAAAGGAAGGCATTGTAACACGAATTTCCGACGGCAAGGCGAGAGTAGAAACGGGAGACACGATGGAGATTGTTAGCCTTTCCGAACTTGTAGCGGAGCAACCCGTCTGCGAGGATATGGAAAAGGAGGCGGTCAGTTATTGCTACGATAACGGACTCAATCTTTCTCCTAGGGTTGCCAAGGACTTCGCCCGCCACTTCTACGCCCTCGGTCAGCAGAGCAAGCCGGAGGTAAGCGAGGAACTTGAAGCCTATGCACAAAGCATAGAGGATAGCCACGATGTCGGAGAGGAAAGAGGCTACCTGTGTGCCTTCCGCGGGGACATTAAGAATGCGGTAATTGCTGGTGCGAATTGGCAGAAGGAGAAGGATGACAAGGAGACTGCAGACCTTCTCGCTATTGCACATTTGCAAGGTATGGAACAGCAGAAGGAGCAGGATACCCGAGAAATGATTATGTCAGACGGTAGTTACTTCCAAAACTGCTATGAACTTGGCAAGAAGGATATGAAGGAGCAGATGATGAAGGAGGCGGTGGAAGGAGAGATTGTGGGTTCGGTCGGCACAAAGCAATGGGTAGAATCCAACTATCTCGATAATAATATCGGAAAGCACGGAGACAAGGTTAAACTCATCATCATCAAGGAGGAAGGGAAATGACAATACAAGGATTTGCCTTCGGACTTCTACTCTTTATTGCGTGGCAAGTCACCGCAATTAGAATCGAACTCAAAAGAAACAAGGAGGACTGATTATGGAACTTGTAAAGAGGAAATTCTTGAACATCGGAAGCACCTACGGGGTGAATGTTTGCCTATCTGCCGAAGATGTTTATAGAAACCCCGAATCGTCTATGTTCATCTATAACAATCGCCCAATCGTCAGACGAGAGTATCTTAAATGTTGTTCGTGCCGTTTCCAATTCTACCCGAAAAGATGTGAGAAATTCGCCTGTATGCGTGACGAGAGGAAGGACAACATAAGTGTATTTTTTGGCAGGGCATAACGGCCCTAAATGATTGAGATATGGAAGATTTAATCAAGGCATTAACAATCCTCAAAAAGTATATCGTGGATTCATACGATATGAAATACCCAACTGCCTGCGAACACGATGTCCTTTATGTCTGTGTAAACCCCGAAGATGTTTCTGACGAGGACAAAATCGAACTTGACCGTCTTGGATTCTTCCCAGACGAAGAAGGTTATGGGTTTGCATCATTCAAATTCGGAAGTCGATAACTTCCGGCCATAATTGATTGAGATATGATTGAAAAGATAATTGCGGTTGTGGCGTTCCTTTTCATCGTGCTTTCGGAGGAAATCGGTATGCTGATTTACGAAAAAAGGAAGAACAAACGGCCCTAATTGAAACGATATGAAAGTAAAAGAACTAATTGAACAACTGCAAAAGTTCGACCCGGATGCGAATGTGTGGCAAATGTATGACCCGCCCTTCGCCTGTGGAGAAATCAAACTGACGCATCTTGTCGGAGAAAACGAGGACTATGCTGAAATGTTTTCCGATAAAGGTGTGAAGATTGGGGACTACGCAGTAATAAGTGGGTAACTTCCGGCCCTAATTGACTAACATGGATAGGTTTGTTTGCATAAACAAGAAGGGATTTCGGTTTGTGAAGATGCCGCACGAAAGTTGTCAAGAATGCGACATCTTCAAGGAATCGAACATAACCGCACCTCACCAATATCCGCTATGCTATCAGTACAATACGATGGGCAAGCGGACGGAATCAAGTCGGGGGCTTATCGTGAATCTATGTTCAAGACACCCGGACTACCTTTGGAAAAGAGACTAAATCCGGCCCTAACTAACTGACAAAAAAAGAGGCGCAAGCAGAAGCCTGCGCCAGTAAACTAAATCAAGGTTGGTCGCCTGAGTGAGATAGTCAATGCAAAGATACAAAAAAAATATTGAGATATGATTGAAGAACTCAAAGAACATGTCTACGGGTACAACGAACTTGGCGACCCGGAATTCGTTGGACCTCCTACTCGAGAAGAATTAAAGGACAAGATTAATGAGATTGTCCGCTACCTCAATTCTTTGATAAGTGTAGGAATACTACCTATCAACGAGGACTAACACAGGGTGCGGAAACGCCTGGTGCGAACTACGCAGGGATTCATGGTCAATATTCATCATCCTTCATACTCAAAGTTTTTTCATAGCATATAGTTTATAGCATCCCACCGCACCCTTTCTTTCATGTACCCAAAAACCCGGAAGCGGGTACACATAGGGCGTGACAACCTTTTTTCAATGAACACACTTTCCTCCTAACCATGAATCAAGACCACGCCCTTTTAATAGAAACCTATAAATATCAATAACCATTTATAAACCATGGCAAAGATACCATTTAACATCAAGTACCGCCCGGAGATTGAGGCGTGGAAGTACAGGTTAAAGGTCGGCGAACGAGACGCGAGAATCGTTTGTTGGGACTACAACGGCGAAGACCTCATCGTCTGCGTCAACTACGAGGGAACCGAGCAGGGACTAATTTATGCGAGGGACGGAAAGCACAAGAGCAAATTCCCGGATAACTGCCCCGACCTTGAAATCGTTACCGACGAGCCGGAGGAACTGACCGAGTTCGAGCAAGCGGTCAAGGACATTACCGATGCGTGGGGTTCGCCGGACGATTTTCACCCCGACTTGACATTCGTGAAGGAGCAATCGAAAAAACTCTTGGAACTCGCCAAGACGCAACTCGAGAAGAGCCAATGGATTGAGGACATGCAAGAGTGGTGGTACAACAAAGGGCACCGCGAAGGGTTCGCCAAAGGACAAGAGGATGCCCGCAAGAGATTCCGAGAACGAGAAACACCTACTTTCTACTATAACGGGCCGTTCATGCCTCCTTGCTTTCTTGGCGGTCCTTGCACCAATCCACATCACGATTGCATCAATTGCCCGCAACAAGGAGCATATCAAGGAACTTGTAAAACCGATACCAATATCAAGTAATCATGGACGGGAAAGAGAAATACCACTACCTCTGCGACGCGGAAATATCGAACAAGAACGCCGATTTTACCTACATGTGCTTCATGGCGGATAGCCGAGAAGCATATTCAAAGGCCCTCGAACAATTCCCGCACGGAACCATCGTTGAGGTCTATGTCAAAGTCAAAAACAAGTAATAATGGACAGTATAATTGAAAACGGCTTGTACTTGGAAGGCTACCATCAAGCCGAACACGACCTCGCTCTCACATGGAAGGACATCAAGGCGATAGTGGACATCGCACATGACCTCGAGCCATTGCGGGATAGCGAAACCATCCTTTCCGAGTTGCAGTCCGAGGAAGGGTTCTACAAGGAAGTACTCAAACGATTCAAGGAGGGGAAGAAATGAAAGCGATTAGAAAGGAAGACGGAAAAGAAATCGAGGTGCAACCGCACCGAGATAGGGAGTATGTTGCGACCGAATCAGAAGACGAAGGTCTCGGTCGGCGCATCTACCGCGAACAAGACCTCATCATCAAGGAGGCGGTCGATTGGGACGCATATCGGAGAGAGACCGCCAGCCGGGTACTCGCATCTATTGCGTCAAGGATAGAACTCTACATTAGAGAGAATGACAGGTGCAAGGCGGCGGTGAAAGACGCACTCGCACTCACCGATGAACTAATCAGGAAACTCAAAGATGGAAAATGATAAGATAGAAAAGGCTTTCAAGGAGACATCGCTCGGGTGGAAGGTCGATGTCTTCTACCTCCTCCTACAAGCCGTGTCAATCATGATGACCGACATCGACGAGGAACTGAAAAAGGCCGGGTCTGCGTTCCAACGCGAGAAGAAGATGCAAGTCAACCGACTACTCAAATGCCACAAGGATGCCGAGAGATACTTCGACGCAATCGGCGTGGACTCCTCCATGTTCGAGGCCGTGGACGGCAATTCAAAACGGTACGACAACGCCATGGCCGACGCATTCGAGTTGGTGCGCGAAATTCTCCTCTACACGGACCGTTCGGCCACGGCCGAGGGATTCTACTCAATCTTCCGTTTCATGCGCTCCTTGCCGAGTTCTGGCCGCTTTACGGAGAAGGATATCGCACGGTTCGACTTCAAGAGGCCGTGGATTACCGGGCCGGGCGACCGGGTACGCACCGAGAGGTACGGCGACGGGACCATCGAGTTCAAGGGAAACGGGAACAATTGGGTGGTCCTGATGGACGACGGAACCCAACGGGTACTCGAAGAAAAGACATTAACACAAATCTAACAATGGAAGCAATCTATTACCTACTCGCAATAATCGCAATCGTCGTCATCATCGGGATTGCATGGGTTATCAACCGCTCCGAGGCATTGGACGAAGAGAGGGAAGAACTCGACAAGTATTCGGTCCACTTGGACGGACGGGCGAACCGTATAGCCGCCGAAGAACAGACCATAATCGGGGAGTGGCAATCGCTCCGGAACGCGAAGGAGGCCATCGACAAGGCGGACACCTTCACATCGTCCTACACCGTCACCGACTCCGACCTCATCAAGTTCGACAACGACAAGGAAATCACCGCCCACGCGAGGGACAAGATATCGAAGGCAATCGCACAAGACATACTGAAGCGGTACGAAGTCAAGGAGTCCACGAACGACGATGGCCGGAGGGTGCTTTCCATGAAATTCCGAATCTACCAATGAACGGCGACGGACAAAGGGCCGGGACCGTATCGTTCGAGGCCCAAGTCATCGTGTCGTACTGCGGCCGGAAGACCCTCTTCTTCAATAAGCAAAGGGACATCCTCGAAAGATTCAAGGACGGGCAGAAGGTCACGGTGACAATCATCCCGGACAACGACGAACCAACGATAGAAGAACGGTACGCGGTAGTGTTGGAGGCCGCCGAAAAAGTCTTCGACCGGAGACTCACCAATACACGCGATAGGGTGAACCTCCTTATCCGGTCATTCGTCGCACACAAGTTGAGGGGAGAGGGATATTCCAACGGAGAGATTGGCCGGAGGATGAACCGAAACCACTCGTCCGTCACCAACATGGGAAAGAAGATGGAGGACATGTTGTCCGTCCCCGAGGCATACAAGAGCGAGGTGGCGAAGTACAAGGAGTTTGAACAAAATTGCGGATAGCCGTCCCCGTCATCCGTGATTGGGTGGCGGGGATTTTTTGTCTATCCCCTACAATGTTCGCAACCGAGACGGCATACGGTATCGGCGAGCGCCCGCAGGGTATCGCCAGCGAGGTAGGCAGGCGTCTCGCTTTCGAGGTCCACGCCGAGTTCCCTCGCTATCGCCACCGCGAGGTGGTGTACCTCATGTACCAGTGTATCCACGAACTCCGCCCCGGAGGTAGTAGGCCCGATGCAGACTACGGCACGGAAGACAAGGGCGTTCGAGTATGTGAACCCCGTGTTGGGAGAGCCCTGCTCCATCAGTTCGACGGCGTGGTCTATGATATATTCCGGAGCCTTCGCATGACGGAGGCAGGCTGTCGTGCCCTCTATGTCGTATCGCCTCTCCGCAAAGAGGAAATCCACTATCCATCTGCCGACCTTGATAACGCGGTGGACCATGACGACTACATCATTTCGTCCCAGAAAATCGGGACACCCTTCGCACGGCAATCCACTACGAAGTGGTCGAACGCCTTCGTGTCCGTCCCGTCCGGGTCGTCGAGGAAGTCCTTGACGAAGAGTGCGAGGTGGGTGTCGTCTTTGATTGACGAGTCCCAATAGTCGGCCTTCGCCATAGCGTGAACATAGGCGGCATTGTATCCCATATCGCGGGATATGGTCACGCCGTTCGCTCGTAGGAACGCAGACACTTGTTCCTTCGTCATGGGTGCGATTTTCTCTCCGCCCCGTCCTTCCATCATGGACACGGCAAACTCATAGAGTTTCTTGTTAAAGTTACAACCGTACTGGTCGGTGTATTCTTCAAATGAGGTCATAGCATTGAGAATTAAAAGGGGCGGTTTTCCCCGCCCCATCGTTCTACATGTAGCGGCCACGGCCATCACGGTAACGGCGTTCGGGCATGTCATCCAACTCCCGGTCATCGCGGCGGTAGTAACCGCCCCTCTCGCCGTAGTGGTCGCGGTAGTTGTACCGCTCGCCATAGGAATCACGCTCGGAGTAACCACGACGCTCGGAGAACTGTTCCTTCATGTCCTCCCAGATGCCATAGGCTTCGGCGAGGCCGTGCTTCGCCATCTTCAAGCCTTCCTCGAACCGACGGACATCGCCGCTTCTTTCGGATAAATCAATAATCCATCCCATAGTTTTATTCCTCCTTCTTTGGTTTGGTTGCGTTCCTCGGAATCCCGGCAGAGAGCAACCCGACCATTTGTTCGAGCCTGCCGTTCATCTCGGAAAGTTGCGCTTCGAGTTGAGTTATCTTTTGCGCTTGCTCGGCCTCAACCTTCTTCTCCGGATTAAGTTGCATAATCAGGGAGGGCGCTTTGCTGATGACCATCTCGTGCCACGGCTTCTGTGCGACGAATTGCTTGGAGTTGGTCTCCATCGCCTCTATTTCGCGGGTGACGAGGAGTCTGTCCGGGCTTACAAACCAACCCTTGTCCGGGTAGTTCGCCGAAGAGTTGTTTACCGGGAACTCGATGGAAGTGCTTTCGTTTCCGACATTGATGAAAACATCTATGACGAAACCTTGCATCACGAGAGCCGGGTTGGTTTGCGCCGCCTTCGAGACATGTGGTTGCGAGACGCTGGTCACACTCGCCAATGACACGGAGAAGTCTTTCCGATTGAGGATGTAGAGGGTCGCACCTTGCGCAATCTGGGATGCACCCTGCGGGATTCCTTGGAACATGATGATTGTTTTTTAGTAGATAATTGTTGTGTTAGGCGGTTGCCGGAAGAGCCGATGTGATTTGGAAGATTCCATTGAACCAATCAAACCAAGCCTCGATGACTCCGGCCCCAACGAGGTCGGCGGCGGTCACATTATCACCTCCGAAGAAGGTGAGGTTGCGGGTGCTTCCGTTCAAGGTGAACCGGACGGGGAGCGTCCCCGTGGTCCCGTCGGGGATGGCCGATGTGATTCGGATGGCGACCTTCCCTATCTTCGGGATGCGCCTGAATCCGAGAGCGAAGTCAACGGACTCCGCCGTAACCGATACGCCGTTCGTGGCGAGGTACGGGATGCCGTTGACATTCGTCGTGACATTTACATTCATTCCGAACATAGTCCTTCCTCCCGATTAGAAGTTGAAACCGCCAGCGCCGGGGCCGTAGAAGCCGTTGAAGCCACCCTGGTAGTAGCCACCGCTCACATACGGAGTGGTGTTCACCGCTGCGAGGTTCGGCCATGTGACGGCGACGGTCTGTGGCATCTTGCACTTGATGTCGTCCACCTCCTTGGCGATGGGGGCGAGCATCGCGGAAATCATGTTGGTCTGGCGGGCGTTGTCGGCCTCGTTCCGGAGTTGGGTGATGATGTCCGCCTGCGTGTCAATCTTGGACTGCATCTCGCGTTCCTTGACGGCGCAGAACTCCTGCACCATCGTGGTTTTGAGGTCGGCGATGGCATCGACCGTGCGCTGGCCGTTGGCGTTGATTGCGCCTCCGAGGGCGTTGGTCTGGTTGAGTGTGGCAATCTGGTTCTCGTAACCCTGCGAGGTGACGAGTTGTTTCATGTCACAGCAACAAGAACAGAGGCGGGATGCGAGGTCGGAGTTGCCAGCCTGAATCGCGTTCACGACTTGGAGGCCGCTCATGCCGACCTGCGACGCAACCTGCGCGATACCGCCCTGCACGGTGTTGATGCCGAGTTTCAAGGAATCGACATCGGTGTTGAGAGTGGTCGCAAGGAGGCGCACATCGGCATCCGTCCCGTTGATGGCGTTGAGGATGAGTTCGGCATTGGAGTTCGCCGTAGCCTGCGCCCCAAGCGACGCAGCAGCAGCGCCACCGCCGCCGAAACCGCCACCGAAGCCGTTACCCCATCCTCCGAAAAGGCCGGGGACGAGACTTCCGAGGAGAGCGCCCCAGAAGGCGCTACCGCCGTTCGCTCCGAAAAAACCGCCGTTGTTGTTCTGCCCGGCGAGAAAGTACGGGAGCATGTTGTTGGCCTGATTGTCAGGCAAGTAAGAAATGTCTGCCATTTTCTTTTGGTTTTTAGTTAACAAAAAATACCAACGACTCATTTGAATCGCTGGTACAAAGGTCGGCAGACGAACCCGTGCGAATATTATAGTGGGCGAGATAGTGATTAGTCTCTATCTCTCAATGACATAAGCGCCTATTTGAGTTTTTGTTTTCTGTGCCAAGAAGGAGGCATCACCTTCATGAAGTTCAAGAGCGAATAGAGGGTTATGTTCCGTTTCGGTTTCACGGTCATGTTCCGCTTGATTACCCCGTGGACGGCCACCCTCGACTTCCCGAAATGCTCCGACAACTCGTCGGCGGTCGCGAAGACATCCATGTTCTCTGTTATCGCCTTGTATGCGGCGTTGACTTGCGACATCGGGCAATCACCCCTTTTGAGTTTTCCCACAAACAACTCTAATACACCGATTATAATTTCTTCCATCGGGCGAGAAGAATGTCCCGTAGATTGTGAATCCATAGATAACGATTGACACGATGATGGTTATTATCATTATTGTCATGCCGTTCCTTGATACGATTGCCACAAATGTATCGAGCAAGTCGACTATCTGCGTCATTATCGGAAGGAGGCATGCTACTCTATGCCATACACACATCCGCAATATGCGTGAGTAGAAGTAGTGAGCGGCCACGACTATCGGAGACACGAAAAATGCGTAATCAATGAAGAATCGCACCGTCTCATTGTCGACGAAAATATACGAGCCGTACAAGAAGAGGAATAGGGCGGCATAGACGAACGGGAATGTCTGTATTGCCACCACTATCCCTCTATGCGAATCCAAAATTCTACTAACTACTTGTTGGTCTTGGTGTTCCATTAGATGTGGTTTTGATTCTCGGACCGATGTGCGGAGGTTTAATCAACGGGGTTGACGGGAGCCTCGTGTAACTGATTTTTGATGGTGTAATCATGGCAGATTGGATTTATTGGTTAGAAAGAATATCCTATCGTAATACCTCCCCCCGCGTAGGGTTGCCATCCCTTCGGGGTGATGCCTATTCCGGCCTGCGGGCCTACGGTGACGCTCCACCGCTTGCGGTACGGGACTGTAATCGTGGTCTCCCTTTCCTTTACCCACATGTCTACGAGTTCCGGGTTGAATCCCCGGATTGTCGCCTTGTAGTTCTCGCCCTCGTAGGTCTTCTCCACGATTGGCACTTCGACAAGGACGGAATCACGGACTGCGGTAGTGTCGTGGACGGTGGTCGTGTCATGCACCGGGAACGGGACTAACTTCCATTTGACGATAACGGAGTCTTTCGGCTCTTCGACGGGTTGCGGAAGCCACTTCTCGATATAGACCGTATCCTTTCGATTTAAGGCACTTTCGCACTTTTTCCATACATATTCCCCTCCGGCCCAAAAGGAGGCGAGAACGGCGAGAATAAACGCCAATACGAGGAAGACAGACGACCTTTTCATCTTTTAATCTTGTTAAGGGAGCATCCGGGGAGGTGGAACCACTAAACACCTGATACGATTATGACTTTTTTCCTCCCCGGAGTCCCGTTGGTAAGTTTGGTTAATAAAGTTGGTATAGAATTAGGAGAGTTTCAAGTTTCCGTGATTACCCATCCGTCCGGGCCGAAGTTGATGTTCGCAAAGGCCAAGGCGAGGGCGAAATCGTCATACGGGCCGAAGGCTTCCTCGTTCGCCGTGATTACCCAGTACAAGGGCGCTCCGTCAGCCGTTGAACTCATAGACCTTCTGCGTTATGCCGTATTGGGGCAGGACATCGAAATGGAGCCACGAAACGCCCTTCTCGATGCGGATGTTGCACGGGAGAAGGCTTGCGTTCGCCTTAATCTTCTGCCTCGCTTCCTCTGCGGTCATCCCCGTAATGGAGAAGTCACCAGCCTTGCCGAAGAGGTGGGAGGAAAGGTACACGGCCTTCTTCTCCTTCACCATCTGGCACATATTGCAACGGAGGCCCCGTTGGTGCTTGAAGGTGGAGTTGCACCACATCGGCTTCTTCAGGATGTCCCGGCGGATGACGAGAAGGGCATGGAGGAAGTCGGTGTCGAGGAACTGCCACGACTGCTCCTTCCATTTCTTGTAGGTATGGTCGCAGACGAGTTCGTCGATTGAGAAGTACTTTTTAATCTCTAAAAGAATATCACCTCTTTGCATAGGTTCTTTGATGTTTAATGATTATATTTGCGTATGGAAAAAAACGAACTTTGGAAACCAATAGAAGGATATCCAAACTATGAGATATCTAACCAAGGGCGAGTGAAAAGATTGCCCTATGAACACCGAAGAAAAGAGCATATATCTCTTGGATTTAAGAAAACCGATGGATATAGGGGGATAGTGTTGTGTGAGGGAGGCGTATATACGCATTTCTTCGTTCACAGACTTGTTGCAACTGCTTTTATTCCAAATCCTAAAATGCTCCCATTTGTTAATCATAAGAACGAAAACAAGGAAGATAACAGAGCGGAGAACTTGGAGTGGTGCGACGGTTCCTATAACATGAAATATGGAACAAACCGAGAACGGGCACAACAATCTCATACAAAGAGCGGTAGCAAGAGAGCAAGGAAGAAAATTGCACAATACACGAAAGATGGAGTGCTTATAACAATTCACGACTCTATTCGAGATGCGAATAGAGCGATGGGAAAGGCCCCCGGCTCTACCAGTATTTATCAAAGCATCATACATAGAAATAATCAATACTTTGCATACGGATATCGTTGGGAGTTAGTTACTCCGTGAGGATTTCCTGTCTCGTCATTTCTTTCTCTTGTTTTTGCTTGTGAACTGCCCCTTTGCGTTCCGCCCCTGCTTGGCTGGTTTCAGCACATCGTCGAAGGACACATCGTCCGTCACGATTCCGAGTTTGTTCCCAATCCATCGACCGATGAACACCAGCACAGCCCGGAGGAAGTCGAGCATTGAGAACTCGATGTCCTTCGTGCAGAGGTAGTTCCCGATGATGGAACCGAACTCGTTAAGATACACCAGACCGAGTACCGACCATTGAATCCACTCCTTCTCGAACGCAATCGACGCGGACGAGGCGAGGACGAGCCATGCGGAGAACTCCATGACCTTCCCGACCGTCCCACGAAGGGCCTTCGAGAAAGTAACCCGGTCGGCTTCTTTTTTCCACTTTTTGTAACGATGGCGTGCGGCCTTGACCCCGAACCACAAGTCGAGAAACACCAAGACCAATGCTGGCAAGGCAAAAGGAATCATTGTAAGAACTGTTTGTTTTAACACGGCGACTGTCACGGCGGCCACGCCGCCCTCTACTACATTGTTGGCCGTTGTTCCGATGTCTGGCTGTCTCATAGGCTGTCGTATTTATTATTGTTGTTCATTGACGAGGTACACATAGTCTAATCAGTTTGTTCTTCTTGCTCGTCGAGCATGTCCGGGTCGTCGATTTCCTCGAAGTCGGAGGGAATGTCAAGGTGGGGAGGCACCTGCCTAACGCCGTTGATGTAGTGCGAGTAGCCGAGGTATATGTCCGCCCCGAACAATTCATCGGTCCCTTTCCGGCGGAACACCTTGCCATCGCTTGCGATGATGTGATTTCCTTCTATCGTCATGGCTCATTCATTTAAGTCGGTATGTTTCCGTCCTCGTCGAGTTCATACATCTTGCTTGCGTAGGAGGACCAGTTTGTAGCGCCCTTGTACGCATCGAGGATGCTGTGGTCGGCGGAGTAAGGGACATAGATTTTCAGGTTGGCGTTCGTCCCGGAGAGCGCATCGGTATTGGAGAGCGTCGGAGGTGTAGCGGCCCGCAGAATCAATGTCGCCAAAGCCGAGCAATTATAGAATGCAGATGCTCCGATTGAAGTTACGGACGAAGGCATATCGACCGAAACTATCGTATTGTTACGATAGAATACATAGGCTTTTATCCCGGTTATGGTCGAAGGGACAACTATATTCGTAAGGTGCGTTCCGTTAAGATACAATCCTCTCGACGATGCCGACGAATCATAGAAGGGGTTGCTTCGAGTTCCAGCAAAGGTTATGGAAAGATACTTTGCCAAATCAACGATATCAACTCTCGCCAGCGCACTGCATCCAGTGAACACATATTGACGGCCATCGCCTATGTTGTTCAAAGTGGAAGGTAGGCCGAGGCGTACAAGAGAAGAGCAGTTTCGGAAAGGAACTCCGTTTATATAACTACCAGAGCCGGATGTGCCGATTATCTTTGTCAGTCCTTCTGGAAGAACCACCATTTCGAGTTTCGTGCATCCGCTAAAAGCATAAGCCGATTGGGTAACTGTACCGGTGGTACCGATACTTGCCACATTGGTAAAATATTTGAACTCTTCAAACGAAACGATGGTGGTGTTTCCTGCGAATACATTACTTATGCCAGTAACGGCTTGCGCCTCGCTTATGGAGAGTTTTCCGTCTCCGCTCGTGTCCCACCTCAAACATATAGTTTCAACCGCGCTATCCGCAAACTTTATCCATAGGGCATTCGGGTCATAGACGATATAGAAGTCCGTGCCAAACAGACCGGACAACGCCCTCACATAATCATCCCCGTAGGGTTCCGGCGTTCCGAGGTCGAGGTCGTCGAACTCGTCAGTATAGAATCCGGGCACTTGCACCGTTCCCTCGACATCCGCCGTACCGCCGACATTCCTCGTCGTGCCGTTCTCATACACCACACGGCCGCTTATCTCCGAGAGGCCAATGATTGTCGCCACATCGCCTTGGATTACACCTCGCCAGATGATAGTCGCATAGGCGAGGGCGTTCCCCGCCGTCGAAAGGATTGCGGAGGCGATGGTGAACGGATTGAGTTGGTCGCAGTTGTTCACATAGAGGCTGATGATTCCGGCGACCGGAGGGAGGGCGAGCCGTGCGTTTGTCAGCAGAGGGAGTGAGTGCAGGAACACAACCGTACACGCCGACGGGAAGGACACATCGGTAAGCAACGCACCGACCGGGAGAAGAAGGCCCGTGATTCCCGACCCGGCGAAGAGGCACACCTTCAACCGGGGGCAGTTGAACAAGTTAAGCGAACCGCTCAATCTCGCCGTATTCCGTGCGTCGATGGTCGTGATGGACGGGGATTCGACGGAGAGGCCCGTCGCATTGAACAAGACCTCGTTCGGGTCGGCATCGCCAAGTATCAACTCCCTCAATCGGTCGCTCACGACGGCCAAAACGATGTTCGTGTCGCCTTGCCGGTCGGTAAGGACCATCTTCGAGAGGTTTCCGAGCGAGGCAATCCAATCGAGTGCGTGGATGTAGTTGGTTGTATTACCCGTACCTACCGCAACGGGGAGTGCCGTCGGTTGCCCGGAGGCGAAGGTGCGGGGGCCTTGCGAGTTCGCGTCGCCCGTAGAACCGACCGGATAGAGGTCGATTGCAGGCTTCACTTGGAATGTAAACGAGGACGCAAGGGTGATGGCGAGGCCGTTGTAGTCCGTGTTCGTACCCGTGAACGCTCCGAGTTTGTACTTGGAGAAGATATACACGATTCGCCTTTGAACCCACATCTTTTCCGACTGGAGTTGGTCGCCGAGGGCTTGTTCCCACGGATAGACATTGTTGTATTGCTTCGCGGCGTTCTCCAACCAAGGGGTGATGTACGACCAATAGCGGTCGTCCTCGTAGAGCGTCTGCGAGAAGTAACGGGAACTCTTGTCCCAGCAATAGTACGAAACCACATTGAACACCGTCTCGTGGAGTTTCGCACCCGTGATTCCGAGGCCGTTCGCTATGGTGGCTATCGCTTGGACAATCTTACCCATCATGGTCTCCTGCTCCGCCCCGTAGTAGTCGCGGATAAGCACCCAAAGTGCGGAATCGCCGCCGTTGAAGATTTGGTTGCCCGACGAGTTTACATCACCATGCTCGACGGAATAGGACTTGGTATTTCGTCCGTTGTTGTCGGTTGCGAGGACGGTATCGAGGTCGTCTTGACGGAATCCCCACCGCTTGCAATAGACGCTCTCGCCCGTTCCGAGGGTTTCGTTGAACCCACGGAACTTGAACGGGTACATGTTCTTGGCGAAGTTGTCGGTGACTCCGAAGAGGATGCAGTAGCAATAGTGGTACAACACTTGGTCCATGTCCCAATAGTTCCCGGCGGTGGCACGGAAACGGGCGACCCTCATGGCGACAATCTCCGCCGTCGTGGGGTGCGTCGGGTCGGCGCAGTAGGTGGAGAGCATCGAGGCGAGGTCGGTCAGGAGGTTATACACGAGGGCGGGGTCGCTCGATATGTCGGAGAGTTTGCGGTACTTGGTCTCCAACTTGCGGTAGAACCAAATATCGTAGTTGTCGTCGTAGAAGGTCAGCACCTCGTTCTTGATGCCCCCCGTGGTCATGGCTTGGAAAGCGTCAATCGTGGACTGGCTCGCGTTGATTGCCTCGATAGAGGCGAATCCGCTTTCCGTGAGTGCGTCGGACCATTTCGCAATATAGGGCGAGTTGTTGAACACGCAATCGTAGGCGGGCCTCCACTCGCTCCCGAAGAGGGCGAGGATGTTGTCCCAGTCGGTCTGGTCGCCTTCGAGGTCGGTTGCGTTGTCTCCGGCGATGGCGCAGTCCCACGCATCGTAGTTCTTGCCGTCGTTACCGCCCATGCAGAGGGTTTCCTCGCTTGGGTCGTAGTACACATCCACCCAAGGCTGGACGAATCTCGTTCCACGGGGTTCGTGGTTCGGTCCTTCGATGGACATGAGATTTTCGTAGGTCGAGGTGCTATGACCGAAGGAGGTCTTACTGCTCTTGTCCGGTCCGGCGGTGTAGAGTCCGATGTACTCGTAGTCGCCGTTGGAATACTTGCGGAATCCGACGAAGGGGAACTGATACACGGCCACGAGGTAGGACGGGTTCGGGAGGTGGGAGCCGAGGTTGAGAGGGGATGCGTGGAAGATGTCGTTATACAATCCCGTCAATCCCATCTTGTGACCTTGCATCGAGGACGCATAGTTCTTCTTCGCAGTGATTCTATCGACCTTCACATAGGCGGGGTCGTTAATCATCCGCCCCTTCTTTCCGGGGGTTTCCGATGTGCCGTCGCCGTACTCCCATGTGGTTTCCTTACCGGATTTGTCGCTCGTCTTGAATCGGAGGTTCCAACGGTAGTACTTCATGGAGGTAGTACCTTGTCCGTCGAGTTTCGTCTTGCTGATGGTCGCGTTCTTTGTCGGTGCGCCCGCATACTCGAACTCGACCTTAGCGTTGCTGATAGCCGTGTTGTCCTTGTCCTTCGCTTGGTGTTCCTCGTCCGGGATGTGGATGTCGTCGCTCGGAAGGGTGATGACCATCGTATTGTACCCGGCTTGCTTGCAGAGTTCGTAACTCGCTTGGCCGTTGTCCTGAACATTGTTCTTCGCCACCACCTCGGAACGGGTGAACTCCACCCCGTCCACGATGCAGTTAAGGAAGTTGCTCAACACGGCGCTCGATTCGAGCGGAGTGCCATACACCCTCATCTTGTAGAGATACACATCGGTGTTCGCCTGCCCGATGACGAGGTTCGAGGACGAATCGCCGAAGGAGGTAAGGCCGTCGAAGGGGAAGTTCACATTCGATGTGCCATTGATGTAGATAGAACAAAGGTTGCGTCCGTTCACCTCGCCGTAGTCCTTGATGAAGGTTATGACGATGTGTGTCATGGTATTCTCGGCGAAGATGACGGATTGGTTCACCTCGTTCTGTTCCATCGAACCGTACACCACAATCTTCGTGGGGTAGATGAGGATTCCGGCGGAAGACGAGCCGATAGTCAATGCCGGGGTGTCATAGTCGGCGGGCATACCCATCTTGAGCATCAATTCGACGGTCATTCCGGCGGAATAGGCGGAGAAGTCCTTGAGCGGGCACAGTCCCGTGACGGACAGTGTCGCCCCTGCGGGGACTACGAGGGCCTTGTATCCGAGGTCGTCTACCGCCCATGCGTCGTCGCTAAACGAGAATCCCGTCCAAACTCCTTGATAGGTAGCGGAGAAGTGAGAATCGGGGGTTCCTTCGTTGACAATTAGTTCGTACCCATCGGAGTTGTTGCTACGGGTGGCCGCATTGAGGTAGAACAGATATCCGGGTGCGGCGAGGAACGAGTAGGAGTTATCGAAGATAGTCGATGCGGTGACGGTCGGTCCGCCCGTCGTTCCAGCGTATGCCTTAGCGGAAATCGCCATCGAACCCGTCTGCGTGTTATTCGCACCCGTATCTACTTCAAGGGAGAAGGAGAACGGATATTGCACATTCGGAGAAAGTCCCGTTTCCGGGGTATTCTGCACGATTGGATAGGTAGTCCCGCCGAGTGTCGCGGACAGCGTAAATTCGGCCTTGTCCGCATTGTAAACGGCGAACGAGAAGAGCCGTCCGGAAGTGAAGTTGTAGGCGGTCGTGACAACGGAGTTTACCGCTACCAAAGGAGTGGTGTCGCCCGTCTTGACGCACATGATGTCGAAGGACACGACCGGGGTAGAAACGCCTTGGGCGGTCATCCACAGATTGACGGTGCAGTTACCGCTCGTGTTACCAGTGATAGGGAATGCACTCGAAGGAATCGTGAAGGTTGTCGATGTGTTCGTGTATGATACATTGGCGGCGTACTCCACGGGGTCGAGTTCGACTTCGGTCATTCCGAGTTTCACGGACACATGGAGGTACTTGACGAGCGACCCTGCGAAGCGGATGCCGTTGACGACATAATCATCGCCTTCCATCCAAGGAACTTGCCAAGTGTGGGAGCAAGAGAGGAAGAGGGAGGTCTTCGTTCCGGTGAACACGGTAGTCTGCGTCTTGCCCGTGGTAAGGCCCGTCACGGAGACACGGATATAGTTGTCGCCCGTGGCGAGGAACGGCTTGAGGTCTACGGATATGGTCTCGCCGACCTGCCTCGTCTCGCCGGATGCCTTCGGGGTGTACCCGGAACCGGAATCTACGGCAATGGCGTAGGAATAGAGTTCTGGCACATCCTCGGACGAGGACGAACCGAACTGCGACTTGGAGGTGGTTGGAGTGAGCGAGAGGACCTTCGTGGCCTCGTCAGCAAGCACATAGAACACTTGCGGAAGGTTGGCGTGAAGGTCGATGGTGATGATGTCGCCACCGAGTTGGATGTCGCCGAGCGGGGTTCCGCCTTGTTGGTCATAGAACACAAGGCTCATCGTGTTCGGGTTGAATGTGACATACCCGAACTTTCCGCCGAGTGCGGCGGACAATGTGCCGAGTTGCCCTTTCAGGAAAGTTTCAACCTCCAATCCCGAATGCCCGGCCCACGCCTCGTTCATATCTTCGATGTTCGCCATATCTTCCTACTTGTTATTCTTCCATGTATCGTTATCGAGCCAAGGCTTCTCCGGGAGCCATACGCCCGTGCCGTAGCAGGACCTCGCCTGCGCCCATTTGAGGACCAATCCCCAATAGACCGCAACCTTGTCCTTCAACCTCGTCACGATGGCGGACTTCGCCTTTGAATCCTTGTATATCATTCCTATTCCTCATCTACGAAGTATCTCTTGTCGGGGTCAACCTGCCCGGCTTGCACAAGCGCTTCGTATTGGGCGACCGTCAAATCGACATCACGGGCCTCGACCCAATCCTCGGTGGCATATCCCGTGAGGTCAACATTCGTTGTCCCAATCTTGGACCACACATAGTTGCCGTTCTCAATGACCGTGACATACATATCCTTCGTGTCCGTGTTCCCGTACTGCGGGACGAGGTAGATAGGCCCCTTCGTGGATGCGTCCGCCGTAGGGAGCGAATCGGGCGGGAGAGCCGACGAGGACGGGGCGGGAACAATGATGTACCCGTTCCCTCCGATGGGGGCGCTCTGCCCGAAAGGATATATCGTCTTGGTTGCCATTCTTTCTTTCTCTTTTAAAAGGGGTCGGCTCAAATTCACCAATAAAGACCGACCCCTCCAAACATAATCGTTATGGGGCGAACCTCACGGCTGGCTATACCGCTATGACGCCCCCTTCTTCGAGGGTGGCAATCTGTTCGAGGGTGAAGTCCTCGCCCTTGCAGGCGGATTGGAACGCATCGAGCGTGACGGATTGCGTCTTGATGTCCGCCTCCTTGTCGTAGAGGGCGAAGATAGCCTTGTTCGCATCCGCCTCGGCCACGAGGAAGTCCCGGTGTCCGACGACGGGTTTCCGTTCACGGCGGAGGGTTTCGACCTCCACGAACTCGTCACGCCAGTCGTTCTGGAACTTGTTGGCGATTTCGTTCTTGTCATCGTCGGCGGGCTTGACCGCACGGCGGAGGGCGAGGTAGTCGTTCATCAAGGTCGCCTTGACCTTCTTGTCGGCAATCTTGTTAATCTTAATCCCCGAAAGGATTCCGAGGACGGCGTTCGCTACGGTCAGTTTCATGGTCACGGCTTCTTTGCGTATTTCTTGACGAAGGTGTAGACTCCGTAGCCGATAGCGGCCACGGGGAGCGGGGCGGACCAGAGGCCGTGCTTGGCGTAGGTCAGGAGGACAATCGTGAAGAACACGGTCAATGCGGCGACACCAATCACCGCAAGGAAGATGAGGTTTTGTTTGTTGTACTCTTTCATAATCGTATCGTTTGACAATTGGTTTCATTCAACCGGGACGGGGATATCTCCGCCTTCCCGCACCTTGACCCATACCTGGGTGTTCACAGTCGGGGTGGCTTCGTTGTATGCGTAGATATACACCCACAAGGGTTGCGTGACCCTTCCACTCCACGAAACGCTCTTGTTCTGCGTGGTGGAGAGGTCGAGGACGGAACCTGTGGCGAGTTGAGACCCGGTGGTGTCGCTACTCGACGATGCGGCCCGGATGGTGTACTTCGTAGTGGAGATGGTCGTGGGCGCACCGCCCTGCGCCGACATCGAGAGAGTGAAGGACACGGAGAGCCTTGCGTTCTCGAACACGGCGCTCTTGTAGATGATGGCGATGTTCTGTTGCGTGGACAGCGGACTCGCCATGAACGAGAACGGGGAGATGGGGAGGGACACCACCCGGTCCTGGTTCGTGAAGTTCGACATGGTGGAGTGCGCCACCGCCGACAGGATGGCGTACACGGTGTACTGGACGCTCGTCTCGATGCCTACGAGGGCATCCCCCTCCTGATTCTGCGGAATGGTAATCTCCGAGCCGTAGCCGTCGTTGTTGAACACCGACGAGGCGGTAATCATCTTCGTGGTGCTGTCGCTGTTCTTGACGAACACGAGGCCGAAATAGAGAGCGCCGAACGCCGTCCCCTCGCTACCGCCGAGCATCAGGCCGTCGGGCGAAGCCGAGGTCCCGACACCGATGGAGTTGGTGTGAAGGCTGTTCCCCGTGTTGATTCCGACACGGAACAACACGCCGGAGCCTCCCGCTTGGACGAGGTACTGCGACGGAAGAATCTGGTCGTTCGAGTTCAAGAAGCAGTTGGCGTTGCGGTTGTACCCCTCGAAGTCGCGGAATCGGAACCACTCGTCCGTGGCGGGCGTTCCGTTCACGGACTTGCCACGGGGGACGAGGTATTTCCACTCGTCGGCATAACGGGAGAGGAAGGTCGAGATAGAGCCGTTCGGGCCTTCGGGCGTGATGTCGAGGCCGAAGTAGTTGTCCTGTCGGTCGGCGAGCGTGAGAAGGCCGAGTTTGGCGTTCCTCTCCGGCTTGTCCTTCGCCCAGATGTTGATTTTCTCTTGGGCCGCCCCTTCGGTGATAAGTCCGCCGATGTCGTTCCGGTTGCCGACGGAGAGCGCCTGTTGGATGTCACGGATGGACACGCCGTATGTAACCCCGCTCACGGTGCTAATCGAGATGATTCCTGTCGTGCTATCGTATGCCAT
>Ga0265298_10000716_pt1 | contig 48261 bp, 42 predicted proteins | sample AusTroGonzalo_MG_3_FD_193486 | JGI IMG/M metagenome (GOLD analysis project Ga0265298, IMG submission 193486) | Bovine rumen microbial communities from tropical cattle in Woodstock, Queensland, Australia - Gonzalo_01 | ecosystem: Host-associated > Mammals > Digestive system > Stomach > Rumen ...
GTTTTTTTTTTTTGCTACACTTTTCTTATGATTTGATTAAAACACAAGGAGAGGTTATGAAAAATCAAAATATAAAGCGATTTGGCGTTGCAATTTGTGGTTCCAATTTCCGTCACCCTGAACGAACGCGGGGGGCGGCCCGCAAGGGTGCGGCCCGCAAGGATGCGGCCCGCAGGGTCGGGATGACACTATTTAGTAACAACGCGGGTTTTACACTGATTGAATTATTAGTTGTTGTTTTGATTATCGGCATTTTAGCGGCAGTAGCACTACCGCAGTACAAAAAATCAGTAGATAAAGCGCGGTTTGTGCAAGTGTTAACATTTAACGATTCCCTTGTAAAAGCGCAACAAGTATATTATATGGCCAACGGTACTTATGCAAATTCGTTGGACGAGTTGGACATACATATCAAGGCCACCCAAGACGCATCGTGTTCCGCTAATAATAATAATGGCTCTCTTTGTAAGTTGTACAAAGGCGGCAATGTGTTCGTGATACTTGAAACTGATTTCAAGTCGGGGTATACCCAATGTTGTTCGTATCCGCAAACGAGTTACGCGGGGGACAGTTTGTGTGCAAGCGCGATGAATAATTCCTCGTGGTTTAACGGCTGCAGTGACGAGTACGTTTGCCATTGTTATAACCGTAGGTAAACCGGGCACAAAAGGTTTAATTTTCGTTGAGGTAAACTTGTAAATCAAGCCAATCGGGTGCGTGTTGGGTACCGCGTCCGAGTTGTGCATCAAATTGGTTTTGTAATTGGTTGTAACGGTTGAACGCAGCCGTATTGCGCACATGTTGCGCGCGCCATGCACGCACTTGGTGTCCGTCGTAGCGGCGGTAAAAGTTTTTGGAAAAATCCAACTGCCAATTTACACTGTCCGACAAATCTTCTTCGTGTTCATCCGCCTGTGCGGGGAAGGTTTCTTCCGGCGTATCTTCAAGCGGTTTATTTTCTTTATATTGTTTCTGCAATTCGTCGGTACGGTCGTAAGCGGCCTGTACCTCCTCGGGCAGTTGTTCTTCGGTAAATAAATAGATGGAAACGGCCTCCCGGGGGTTGAGTAAAAAGGCCACCGAATCCCAATTTCCTTCGGCGGAGAAATGGGCATTTCCGCCATACATAACTATAATATCATAGAACGGCGTTACCGCGTTAATATAAGAGGCCCACTGCCGGTTGCGCAGTTGCACGCCGTAATCGCTTGAGGCGAGGAACGTCTGAAAAATGGCTTTTTCCGTTACTTCATAATCCGGGTCGGTTTTTTCCGCGCCGAACCCCTCCGCGATAGCATCCATTTCCGGATGGTTTTCCGAGAATGCGGTCCACACCCGTCCCATCTTGGAATAAAACGTACCGTCTTGTGTGCCGTAGCAAGCATCGTCCAACGCCAAAATATCTATGTTCAACCGGTCGGCGGCGTTTTCCAATTGTTTGTAAATGCCGAGCGTATTTATATTCGGGTTGGGATTTTTGGCAAAACGGATCGGCCATACATTGGTGGCCGACACGAGGGAAAATTCACTTGCCAATACGATATTTGCCGACGGAGCAACTTTTTTACGCAGGACCGTTAAAATGCGGATGGTTTCCTCTAAACACGATGCGGTATTGTGGTTGGAAGATTCGTTAATAAAAATATATTTTTTCCCGGCGAGTTCTTTGGCATAATCGGGTTTCCCCTGAAAAAGCATTTCCGGCTGTCCCTTAAAATAAAAGGCCTTCTGCATGACGTTATTTTTTTGTTCGGTGATACGCGCAAGGGTGCGGTTGTCGGCCTCGGTTTGTTTGATGCGCGAAAGGAACGTATCAAATGAAATTTTTTCTCCGTTGCGCCAATTATTTTTTTCAAGTGACGGTTGCAGTGCCAAACGAATTTCCCCGTTGCGGCCTTGCAAAGCGGGGTTTTGGGCGGTACGCGGCACAGCGGTTTTTTCGGGCGCCGGTTCCTGTTGCGCTACGGCGTTTGTGATGTTGCTTTTCAGCGTTTCTTGCAACGAAGCACTTACCGCGGGCACGGCCACGAGTAAACCGAGTAAAGGGAGAATATGTTTCATTCTTTTATTATACAGTTTTTATTAGCAAAATCAACCAAATAACCCATAAATACGTTGTACGGGTTGTCAAAATTTCCTACAATAGAAAATAGATTTTCTAGGAGGAATTTTGAACATGAGAAAAACAGTTGTTTGTTTGGTATCGGCGGTATTTTTATTTGCCGCCTGCAAAAAGGAGGAAGTTCCCGCACCGGCAGCGCCGGTTGTAACGGCCGTGAAGGTCATTCAGCAGGACATGCCGTGGAACATAGAATATCCCGCGCAGATAGCCGGCTCGCTAGAGGTACAAATCCGCGCGCAAGTAGGCGGCATTTTGAAGGAACGCTTTTATAATGAAGGTGAATTTGTAAAGGAAGGAACGCTGTTATTTCAAATTGATGATTCCGAATATAAGGTAGCGTTGGAAAAAGCGAAAGGTTCTTTGGCGCAAGCGCAAGCCGAAGAAAAACGCACCAAACGCACGTTTGAACGTATTAAAAAATTACGTGCTTCTAATGCTGTCAGCCAACAGGATTACGATAATGCCCTTTCCGCTTATGATACGGCCAAAGCCAACGTACAAGTGGCGCAAGCCGCCGTGGACGGAGCCGCAATCAATTTAGGTTATACGCAAGTTACCGCGCCGATATCGGGTATTGTAGGCGAGGCGGTACCTTCCGTAGGCAGTTTAATTTCTCCTGCCGGGGAATCGGGTTATTTAACCGACATGGTACAAATCGACCCGCTGTATGCAAAATTTTCCATGCCCAGCAGCCAATTTAACCAACTCAAACAGGGCTTTTTGGACGGTCAAATTGCTTTTGGCAATATGTCCTCGCCGCAAGATACTTCCGTCAGTGCGGAAGAACGCCAAGAGGCGGAGGAAAAATACCGCAACGCCGATGCGAGCGAAGTAGCCGTTTATGTGGAAGCCGTTATGCCGAGTGGTCAAATTTATCCGCAACGCGGCAAAATTATTTTCTTTGACAGTTCCGAAAATGCCCAAACCTCCAGTATTGCCATGAAGGCGGAATTTGCCAATCCGGAGGATTCCCGTCAATTGATGCCCGGTCAGTTTGTGCGGGTACATTTAATCGGGGCGGTATTCAAAAATGCGGTACTCGTTCCTTCTTCTGCCTTGCTGCACTCGGCGCAAGATTTACTCGCGTACGTAGTGAAAGAAGACGGCACCGTGGAAGTGCGCCCCGTAAAAGCCGACTTGCAAGACGATTTGTACATCGTAACGGAAGGACTCAAAGCGGGGGAAACGGTGATGAACGAAGGTCTTTCCCGTGTGCGTGACGGACAAAAAGTAACGGCGCAAATTCAACCGTTCTCGTTAGAAAAACAAACTGCGGCGCAAGCGGCTACGGAAAATACGCCGTCCGATGCGAAAGATACGCAAGCGGCCGAAGATGTAGTGTCGGCGGTAGAAATAGCGGCTACGGAAAATATGCCGTCCGATACCGCCACTGCGCAAGCACCTGCGGCTGATGCGCCGGTAACTTCCGCGCAAGAGGCCTCTCCTGCGGAGCAGCAAGGAAAATAAACCATGTTTTCTAAATTTTTCATTGACCGTCCGATTTTTGCTTCGGTAATTTCACTGTTAATTACCCTCGCGGGCATTGTGTCAATTACGTCTTTGCCGATTGAGCAATACCCCGATTTGACACCGCCCACGATTTCCGTTACGGCATCTTATCCCGGTGCAAGCCCGGAAGTAATTGCCAGCACGGTGGCCGCACCGATTGAACAACAAGTGAACGGGGTGGAAGATATGTTGTATATGAACTCCACTTCTTCCTCCAACGGGGACATGGAACTTACGGTATCTTTTAAGGTGGGAACGGACCCCGACCAAGCCATGATTAACGTCAATAACCGTGTGCAAGGGGCCACGGCTACCTTGCCGGACACGGTACGTCAGTATGGTATATCCGTTGATAAAAAATCGTCGGCCATTTTGCAGATGATTGCCTTCTATTCTCCCAACGGCCGCTCGGACACGACGACCATCGGTAACTACGTACTCGTTAACATTGTGGACGAGTTAAAACGTATTGAAGGGGTGGGGGACGCGCAAGTCATGTCTGCCAACGATTATGCCATCCGTATTTGGGTCAAGCCAGACGTACTTTCCCAACGCGGGTTATCCATTTCTGAAGTGGCGGCTGCCGTCCAAGCACAAAACGCGCAGCGGGCCGCGGGTAAAATCGGTCAAGCGCCCATGCCGGTACACGTGGACCGCAGTTACTCTATTATCGGGCCGGGCCGCTTCACCACGCCGGAAGAGTTTGAAGAAATTATTTTGCGTGCCAATCCCGACGGTACGACCTTGCGCCTGAAAGACGTAGCGCGCGTGGAACTCGGCAGCCAAACGTATGAATTTAACGGAAACTTTAACAAAAAACCCGCCGTACCGGTGGGGGTTTATTTGTCGCCGGGGGCCAATGCGGTAGCGACGGCCCAAGCCGTGCAAGCGCACTTAAAAGCGGCGGCGGAAAATTTCCCGTCCGAATTGGATATTGCTTATGAAGTGCCGTACGATACCACGTTGTTTGTCAACGAATCCATTAAAGAAGTAATCAAAACGCTGTGGGAAGCCATGGTGCTTGTATTTTTAGTGGTGTACTTATTCTTAAAAGATTGGCGCGCCACGCTGATTCCGTGTTTGGCGGTGCCGGTGTCTATTATCGGTGCGTTTGCCGGAATGGAAATTATGGGCTTTTCCATCAACACGCTAACGCTGTTCGGGTTGGTGTTGGCCATCGGGATGGTGGTGGACGATGCGATTGTGGTCATTGAAAACGTGGAACGTATTATGCACGAGGATAATTTAGGCGTGCGTGAAGCCACGATAAAAGCCATGCAGGAAGTATCCGGCCCGGTAGTAGCCATTGTGCTGGTGTTGTGTTCCGTATTTGTGCCGGTGGCGTTCATGGGGGGACTTACGGGTGTAATGTACAAACAGTTTGCCATTACGATTGCCGTTTCCGTTGTTATTTCCGGTTTGGTGGCACTTACGTTGACCCCTGCTTTGTGCGTGCTTTTGTTAAAAAAGAAAGCCCCGGCCACGAGCGGATTTTTCTATCAGTTTGACCGGTTGTTTGAAAAACTGACGCAGAAATACGGTAAAATTGTCGGGTTTTTCGTCGGCAAAGGGGCCGTATCGGCGGTGATAATTGCGGTATTGTTTGCGGCTACGCTCGGGTTATTCAAAATTGTGCCCGGCAGTTTGTTACCCAACGAGGATCAAGGGATTATCATGGTGGCTTCGCAGTTGGATCCGTCGTCCTCGCTTTCCGCGGCGGATAAAACGGCCACGCAGATTGAAGATTTATTATTATCGGTTCCTTCCGTGGAGCAGGAACTGACCTTCGCCGGATACGATATGATAACCGGCGCGCAGAAAAATAATTCCATCGCCTCGTTCGTAATGCTCAAACCGTGGGACGAACGCAAAAATAAAATGTTATCTTCCACGGCGGCTGTGGCGCAAATTTACAAAAAAGCGCAAAGCGCGGTGCCGGCGGCTTTAGTGATGCCGTTTAACCCGCCGCCCATTATGGGGATGAGTACCACCGGCGGTTTGGAAGGATATATCCAAAACCGCTCGGCCGGCGGCTCGGATGTGTTGGCGGAACAAGTCAACAAATTTTTAGCGGCGGCGAGTAAACGCCCGGAACTGACGAGTGTTTCTTCCTCGTTCTCCGCGTCCGTACCGCAGTACAAATTAAGCGTGGACGAAACGAAAGCCATGTCCATGGGTATTTCGTTAGATAATTTGTACGCCACGTTGCAGGGTACGTTCGGCACTATGTACATTAACGATTTTACCTACATGGGGCGCAGTTTCAAAGTGATGATGCAGGCGGAAGGGGACTTCCGCGCCCGCCCCGAACAGTTAAGCGAAATTTATGTAAAGTCGGACAAGGGCGCCATGGTGCCGCTTTCGTCTTTGATGACGCTGACGTCCTCATTAGGGCCGGACGTGGTGGAACGGTTTAACGTGTTCCCGTCGGCCAAAGTGATGGCGGCCCCCGCACCGGGGTACAGTTCCGGCGATGCTATCCGCGCGGTGGAAGAAACCGCCCGCGAAGTATTGGATTCCGGTTTCACACTCGCTTGGACGGGTACTACTTATCAGGAAAAAATTGCCGGCAGTTCTTCTACCTCGGCCCTGTTGCTCGGTATGCTTGTGGTGTTCCTGATTTTGGCGGCGCAGTATGAAAAGTGGAGTCTGCCGGTGGCCGTGTTAATGGCCGTACCGTTTGCGTTGTTCGGTGCCTTGCTCGGTACATGGGCGCGCGGGTTGTCCAACGATATTTACTTCCAAATTGCGCTAGTGGCGCTAGTAGGGTTAGCCGCCAAAAACGCTATTTTGATTGTGGAATTTGCCGTCTTGTTAAAAGAGCAGGGGCTTACCAAAGCGCAAGCCGCCCTGCAAGCCGCGCAACTGCGTTTTCGTCCGATTGTGATGACGTCACTTGCGTTTATTTTAGGGTGTGTACCGCTTGCCATTAGTTTCGGCGCCGGTGCCGCGAGCCGCCACTCTATTGGTACGGCGGTGGTATGCGGGATGTTAATTGCCACAGGCGTTGCCCCCCTGTTTATACCGTGGTTCTTCTGTTTATTTGCCGGGAAGGATAAGGAGAAAAAATGAAATATATTAAGTACGTTTTACTAGCCGTTTTAACGGCGGGTTGCACGCTCGGGCCGAACTATAAAAAGCCCACGGCGGACTTACCCGCAGGTGCGGATGCGAAAGAAGTTGCCGTATTCACGCAACAAAATTGGTGGACTTTGTTCGGCGATCCGGTCCTCAACGGGATGGAAGAACAGGCCCTTGCTTACAATTGGGATTTACAAGCCGCTATTGCCCGCGTGGACCAAGCACGTGCCGGCGTGACGATTGCCGGGGCGGATCAATTACCGAGTGTAGGGGCCGGGATTTCTTCCGGGCGGGAAGGTTCCGCATTAGGTTCGGGGGAAAGCACGAGCCAAGCGGGGCTGAATGTATCGTTTGAATTAGACTTGTGGGGCAAATACCGCCGCGCGAAAGAATCGGCGCGGGCGCAACTGCTCGCCACCGAAGCCGCGCGCGATACCGTCAAACTGACGTTAACGGCGGATGTAGCCAAGCAGTATTTTAATATGCTTATGCTGGATGAACAAATCCGCATTGCCGAAGAAACCGTCACTGCGCGGCAAGAGAACGTGCGTATCTACCAAAGCCGTTACGATGCGGGTTATGCTACGGAAGTGGATTTGCGCCGCGTGAAAGCCAACCTCGCAAGTGTGGAAGCACAGCGCGACCAATTAAAATTAAATCTTTCCAAAACGGAAACGGCGCTTTCCGTGTTGCTCGGCAAATCGCCGCGCGCCATTACGGAAGAAAAAATTGTCCGCGGAAAAACACTCAACGAAGTGAATTTAGTGCCGGATGTGCCGTCTGATTTACCGTCGGACTTGTTGGAACGGCGCCCCGACGTCATGACGGCAGAGCAGAATTTAATTGCCGCCAATGCCAATATCGGTGTAGCGCGTACGGCCTATTTCCCGTCTATCTCGCTGACGGCCGCCGCCGGATATGCCAGCAGTGCGCTTTCCAGTTTGTTCACGGGCGGTTCGGGTGTGTGGTCGGCCGGGGCAAGCGCGGCAACGCCTATTTTTAACGCGGGGAAAATTAAGGCCGAAAACGAAAAAGCCGAGGCCCAATACCGCGAAGTGTTGGCCAACTATCAAAAGACACTTCAAAATGCGTTTAAGGAATCGTTGGATGCACTCAATGCCAATCAACGCTACCGCGAAATTTACGATTCTTATTTGGCGCAAACGCGCGATATGCAACGCAGTTACGACCTAACCAAACAACAGGAAAAGGAAGGACTTATCGGCGTGACGGATTTGCTCAGCGTGGAAGAGACGTTGTTATCATCCGAAATGAATTTGGCCTCCGCGCGCAATAATGAGTTGGATGCGGTGGTGGATGTGGTGAAAGCGTTAGGCGGTGGTTGGACCGAGCCGAAGAAATAACGGCGTATATTTTCAGTTATTGGAGTAAACGCGCAGGGAGTGAAAAAGTTTTTTTCACTCCCTGTCTTGCTACTGCGATACAATTTTCCAAAACCTGTTTATTTCGCGGTCTCGCGGGCTTGACGTAATTACCACTACGCCTATGCGCCCGCCTAAATCCCGCGAACTAAAAGCGGTTTTGAAAAATCATCTGCTCATCTAAAATACCGCGAACTCTGTGACGGCTGGAATTAACGACGTATATTTTCAGTTATTTAAGTAAACGCGCAGGGAGTGAAAAAGTTTTTTTCACTCCCTGTCTTGTTCCCGCGATACAATTTTTGAATGGATGCGGGTGCCGCCCGCAAGGTGCCGCCCGCAGGGTTGCCGCCCGCAGGGTGCGGGCCGCTTTCGTTCAGGATGATAAAAACAAACAACAACTTTCGTTCCTAAAAAATAAAATTGACGATTTAGAAAATAATAACATACAATTTAGATATCTTATAGTAAGGAGAAAAATTTATGCTATTTAGCAGAAAAGGTTTTACACTCATTGAATTATTAGTAGTTGTTCTTATCATTGGCATTTTAGCGGCGGTAGCCGTGCCGCAGTACAAGAAAGCCGTGACCAAATCGCGTTTGGCTGAAGTAGCAACCTCAATGAACACGTTGCAAAAAGATTTTGAGGTGTTCTTGTTAAACAACGGCGGTTGGCCGAGGAGTAGTAGTGTTTGGTTTATGTCTGATAATCAATCCGAACTTGACGTACCGTTATCCTGCACTACACAAGATGGTACGCTGTGCTATACGAAGTTAGGGGGATGGGGTTTCATTTGTGTTAATACTTCACTTTCTGGGGTTTCGTATAATTATTGCTACATGTATCTTAACACTCTAAAAAAACCGGACGGAAGTGACCAAGCCGACTCATGGCTAAAAGGAACCGCCTTACATTGGTACCGGAAAAAAGATGACAAAACATGGGCATTACGGGGGGACAATATAAATGCGGCCGTCCTTCCGGAAGTGTGCACATGGTGGAAAACGGTCAGCCCCGATCACCGTATGGTTACGGGCGAGGCTGCCGGTCCTTCCGATGCGTGTGATGCGTATTTTTAATTAAACCATTATTGTTACTCACTAAAAAAACCGCCTCTTTTCAAAGAGGCGGTTTTGCATGAGGTTTTCAATTTGTTAGAACGGTGACATACCGCCTATCATGTTTGCCACGTCCTGATACGACATACGTTTTTGGAAGTAGCACTTGCAACTGCCGTATTCAATTTTCGCATTGGCAAGCACTTTGCTGGAGCGGTCGTAATTGCTCTTTTCGCAACAGGCAAAACAATCGCCGGTGCTTTCGGTCTTGTGTTCGCACGGGTCGTATTCTCTTTCTTCATCCAAAACGCGTTGTTGAGTTTTCCAATGGCATTCGCACGTGTCCCCTTTGACGCGTCCCCAATCCATTTCGTGACGGTCGGGGTCAAAGCCGGACGGCGGCCGTGCTTCACAGCATTTTAAGCAGGCCGAGTCGGACGATAACCGCGCATCATTGGAGCAAACGTCAATGTTGGTGTTGTTGTTTTTGAAATGGCACTTACAGTAACCGTCTTTCAAAAACCCGTAGTCAAATGTATAACCCGATTGCGGCGGAACGGGCGTATTGACGGCACAACAGGATGTGCACGCGGCTTGCGACGTGTTTACTTTGTTTGCATCGCACGTGTTTTGGACAAATTCCTCGTCCATCCACGTTCCGATTTTGGGGTCGGTGTATTTACCCATCACAAGTGCCTGTTCGTGTTCTTCCTCTCCCGGTAAATCATCCCGCGTACACTCGCAGTAGCGAATATTGCGGCGTTTGGGAAATTTGACATAGCCGCCCGTGTTGCGGTGTTTTTTCGGGTCAAAGCCAGCGTTCCAGCGGTTGTTCGGGCGTGCGTAACAACAGGCCGCGCACGCACCGTCCGACTTGGTAGAGACATTCCTCGAACAAATATCCAAATTTTTATCAATCAGGAAACATTGGCATTGTCCGCGTTTGTTAAGTTCCCCGTAGTGAACTGTGTTGACGGCGGGGTCATACCCTCTTATATCGTTCGGGTTCGCATGGCAGTACGCATTACAAGAGTTGTCATTTATATTGCGCGTATCGTAACCCGATAACTCTTTGCCGGCGAAATTACAATGGCACTCGTTGTCGCGCGAGTCAATATATCCGCCTACTACTTTCTGCGTTTTCGGGTTAAAGTTGGAAAAAGTTTCCGCTGTTTTCGGGTGCACACAACATAGCGAACATCCCGAGCGGGACGCATTTTTCACGTTATTGGCGCAGAGCCGTTTTTGTTCGGCCCACAACTGGTCGTCGGTCTTTTTGCGTGCGGCTTGTTTTTTATCTTCCTCTGCTTTTGCGGCGGCTTTTGCTTTGGCGATACGTTCCTGTCTGGCACGGTACTTATTCATATCGTCCTGTTCTTTCTGGTAGGCCTGTTGGGCCTTTTTCTGCATTTGTGTCGTATATAAGTACGGCTTTTGCTTGGTGTGGGTGTACGGTGTGGACGTAAACGAATTGTGCGGTGTCGCACCGCCTACACTGTTGAGCAAGGCATTGTTGACGGTGTTGTTGGTCCACTTTTTATTTGCATTGGCGGATTTTTGCGCGTTCAAAGAATCCGTCTTTGACAAACCGTTTTTGTTGAAGCGTTTTTTGGACGCTTTGTTGTTATTTTCCGAATCCTTCGTGTATTGATTCCATTGTTGGCGTTGCTGATCCTGTATTTTTTGTAAGACGCTGTCCACAAATGCTTCTTCTTCCGGTGTCATCACATAATTTTCTTCGCGCACGCGGCGGATTAAATTGCGTGCGTTGGCGCGGTCCACTTGCTCTTGGGTAACGGGTTTTTCATGTATTACCTTATAATCTTTCAGGTGGACGTGCCTTTTCCTGGCATAAGAGTCCTCGTTTTCGTCCTCTTTTTCCGGTTCTTTCAAACTGTTAGCCGTTACCAACTGGGTAGTATCAAAAGAGCGTTGTTTGGTGGAAATTTTGGCTTTGGGAACGGGAGGGAGTCCGTTATTGAGCGGTGCGGGCGCGGTAGCGGACTTGGCGGTTGTGCCCGTATTGTTCGTTGTCCGTTTGGTGGTTGCGGCTTGTTTTTGCGTTGTGGTAGATTTTTGCGTGGCGGTGGCTTTCTTTTGCGCGGTCTGCGTTTGTTGCGTTACCGTTGTGGCCGCTTGTTTTTGCGTAGTCGCCGCGGCGGATTTTTGCGTTGTTTGCGTCTGTTGGGGGGTCGTTTTTTGCGTAGCCGTTGTTTGTTGCGCGGTGTTACCCGTCGGCAACGGAACGGTAGAACCTAACGGACGTTTCCGCTGTACCTGTTGGCCGGAGGTTTGTGTTTGCGCGGTAGTTGTACGCGTTTGCGTAGTTGTTTGTCGCGTTTGCGTAGTTTGTTTTTGTGCGGCGGATGCGTTTTGCGTGCCGGACATCGTCGTATTTTTTTTCGGGTTGATGGTGTCGGTGGTGGAAACACTTCCGCTTGTATCAAACCCTTGTGCGGCAAAAGCGCGTGCTTGTGTAGCACTGTTTGTTTGTTGGGCGGCCGCCTGTGCTTGCAGAAACGCAGCGGACTGTTTTTGTTGTTGGCCCGACGTATTTTGTGCGAAAGAAACCGCGGCGCAGAGTAAAAATAAACAAGATAAATAAACGGTTTTCTTCATATTAGTATCCTCTCTCCTCGGTTTCGTATTTGGTTAAGTCTTCCGGCTGTTCATACAAATTCTCATTCAGCAAAAAACCGATAAATATTTTGTACTTGACATGCGTAACAACGTCGCGGTCCAAGAGGTAGATTTCATCCCATAAGGAATATTTATAACCCTCGTCATGTAAGCGGCGGAACGTCAGTTCTTCGCGCTCATCGGAAAGTTTCTTATAATACGTCGGCGTGCCTAACTGTTCGGTCAGTTTGGCTTTGGAAAAACCGAAACGTAAAAGCATGGCATCATATTTGCGTAATTCGTCATGACTTAAATTGTAGCCGAAGTCGAAGGAGGAGTTGCCGAAAAGGGCAAATCCGGCGGAATCGGGATGGAGGGATTCCAACTCAATATAATCGTCGTCGGACACTGTACAACCAAAATCTCGGAAGAAGTCCGCATAGGACCAGTAGTACGGCTCGTCGGGCGTCAGTTCCTGCATCTGTGTCAGCGCGACGATACACGGGTCTAACTGATCCGCAATCTGCGGTATTAAATCGGGTTGGCTTTGTTTCAAAAAAGTAAGCGGCGTGAGGAATTGTACATAGCCGATTCCGTCGGGTTGCTTGTCCTCAAATTTAATCCGCGCCACGAGCGTGGCGTCGTCCTTATTATTATCCGCTAAAAACAGTTGGATGATTTTGGCGTTTTCCTCTTTTTTACAGACGGGCGTCATCACTTTGGGGAAGTGGCGCTGACAATCCACCGAATCGCAGTAAATTTCTTTCACGTTGGGCGCGCAGACGGTAGAGGCCATATAAAAAAGGTGTTTTCGCAAACGGGTTTGTTTGTTGTTGTCCACCAATTTGGGCAACAGTTTTTTGACCGTTTTGTAATTGCTTTTTGCGACGGCTTCCGCTATTTGGTAGGAAAGCGGTACGTCGGGTTTTTTGGCCCACCCCGCGCCCGTGAAAGACAACAGTACTGCCAAGAGTAATAATTTTTTCATAAAGACCTCTTTTTAGAATTTTTTTTATTCTACCTTATTTTTGATTGGCTGTCTATCAGGGAAACCGCAACGGTTTTTTGTTTGGCAAATGATTGGCGGCAGAGAATCCCCTACGGTCATTTTCTTGACGGAAAATGCCTTCGGGCCGGCCCTCACGGTTTTTGGAAGGGAAGTACACAATTTACAGTACCGGATTTTTCAAAGAAAAACGCCTTATTTCTAGGCGCGAAGTTAGGAGCAATACTGGCGGAAACGCGCCGGAGGCGGAGGTATGCGACTAACTGAGCAACAACGAAATAAGACGTTTTAAGAAGAAAAAAATCGGGGCGGCGGGATTCGAACCCACGACCTCACGGTCCCGAACCGTGCGCGCTACCATCTGCGCTACGCCCCGTAAATTTTAACGCAACTTAATTACTTCACTTTCCATTGCGTTTATAAAATCATTTCAAATCTCGGGAAGGCGGGAATCGAACCCGCGATCTCTCGCACCCCAAGCGAGCGCTCTACCTCTGAGCCACTCCCCGTAAAAACGGGCAGTTTTGCGAAGGAGTATCCTTTCGTGAAACTACCCTTTTATTATATCATTATTTTAGCAAATCTTCCAATGTTTCTTTGATTTCCGTCAATAATTTTACGTCCGTACGGGTCTTAGCGGCGGTGGAAGTTTGGGTGGGGAATTGGTATTTATTCAACTGTTTTTTTGCGCCTTCCAACGTCAATTTATGTTTATAAATCAGGTCTTTAATTTTCAACAACGTATAGACGTCGTTTTTCGTATAACGGCGGTGTCCGCTTTCCAAACGGATGGGGCGTATTAAACCGAATTCCTTTTCCCAATAACGGATAGAATAATTCGGCACGCCGGTAATGCGTTCCACGTCGCCGATAGAAAAATACTCTTGTTGTTCTAATTCTTCTAATCCCATACGCTTATTATAGCAAAAACGGCTTTCCCGTTTGCGGGTGTATTTTATTTTTTGCCGTAGTAGGCCTTCAAAAAGATTTCCTTAATTTCTTTCACAAGCGGATAGCGCGGGTTAGCGCCGGTGCATTGGTCGTCAAAAGCCATTTCGGAAAGTTTATCTACATTTGCCAAAAATGTTTTTTCGCTTACGCCGTTTTTATCCAGATACGCTTTTATAGACGGCGGGATTTGGCAAATTTTCTTTAATTCTGCCACGAGTGCGATTAACTTTTTCACTTTTGTTTCGTCACTTTTCCACGTATTATGCGGGAATACGAAATCGGTAATCTGCGCGTAACGTTCTTTGGCGCACGGATACTTATATTGCGGATACAACCCCTGTTTGGAAGGTTTATCCGTGGCGTTATAGTCAATTACATAGGGCAGTAAAAACGCATTGGCGAGTCCGTGCGGCACGTGATACATGGCCCCCAACTTATGCGCCATGGAGTGGCACACGCCCAAAAACGCATTAGCGAAAGCCAGCCCGGCGATGGTGGCGGCGTAGTGCATTTGTTCGCGGGCGGTGATATCTTTAGCGCCCAATTTATAAGCGTTAGGCAGATAGCGATGCACGAGGCGGACGGCTTCCAATGCTTGCGGGTCGGTAAACGGCGTGGCGAACAAAGAGGTATAGGCCTCAATGGCGTGGGTGAGCGTATCCAAGCCGGAGAACGCTGTCAAACTTTTAGGCATATTGAGCACGAACTGCGGGTCGATGATAGCCATATCGGGCAAGAGTGCATAATCGCCGATGGCATATTTGGTATTTGTTTTTTCGTCGGTGATGATGGTAAACGGCGTCACTTCGGAACCGGTGCCCGAAGTAGTGGGGATAGCGACCAAGGTTGCTTTATGGCCGAGTTTTTCCGCGCCGTAGATACGTTTGCGTATATCCATAAAGCGCAACGCCATGCCTTCAAAACTTGTTTCGGGGTGTTCGTATAAGAGCCACACCATTTTGGCTTCGTCCATCGGTGAGCCGCCGCCGAGCGCGATGATTAAATCGGGCTGCCATTTTTTTGCTACGGCGAGGGCTTCTTTGACGTTGGAAACGGTCGGGTCGGGCAAGACGCCCGTAAACAGGCGGTAGCGCACGTTCATTTTTTCAAGCACGTCGGTAACGGCTTTGACGTGGCCGAGTTCCTCCATGGTTTTATCGGTAATGATATAGGCACGTTTTTTACCTGTTAATTCGGGCAGTGCCTGTTGCAAGGCACCGCGTTTGAAATAAATTTTCTGCGGTACTTTATACCAATACATATTTTCCCGTCGTTCGGCTACCGATTTTACATTCATAAGGTGTTTCACTCCTATATTTTCGCTGACAGCATTTTTACCCCACGTTCCGCAGCCGAGCGTCAAAGACGGCGGCAGGCGGAAGTTATACACGTCCCCGATGGCTCCTTGGGAGGACGGCATATTGATAAGTGTCCGTCCGGTGGGCATATCGTTAAACACGTTGATATGCGCTTGGTTGGCGGGGTCCGTAAACAAGACGGACGTATGGCCTGCGCCGCCGTACCAAATCAACCGTTTTGCGAGGTCGGCGCACGCATCAAAATTTTTGCCTTTGTAAAAAGCAAGCACGGGGGATAATTTCTCGCGCGAGAACGGCTCTTTATCGCCGACGTCTTTTGTCTCCGCGATTAAAATTTTTGTTCCTTGCGGCACGCGGATACCGGCCATTTCGGCAATTTTCTCGGCGGATTGCCCCACGATATTTCCGTTTAATTGCCCGTCTGTTACAAGTGTTTTGGCCAATTTTTTGCGTTCGTTACCTGTTACGAAATAACAGCCGCGTTTGATAAATTCTTTTTTTACTTTTTCATAAACCGGTGCTTCCGCGATGACGGATTGTTCGCTGGCGCAAATCATGCCGTTATCAAATGTTTTACTTAAGATAATAGAACTGACGGCCATTTGCACGTCGGCGGTAGCATCAATAACGGCGGGCGTATTGCCTGCGCCCACGCCGATAGCGGGCGTGCCCGACGAATAAGCGGCTTTTACCATGCCTGTTCCGCCGGTGGCCAAAATCAGGCTTACGTCCGGGTGGTGCATGAGGGCGGCGGAAAGCGCCATAGACGGTGCTTCCAACCAACCGATAATATTTTTAGGGGCACCGGCTTTTACGGCTGCCTCCAAGATAATTTTAGCGGCGGCGATGGTAGATTTCTTCGCGCGCGGATGGGGGGAAAACACAATCCCGTTGCGTGTTTTTAATGCTAAAAGTGCCTTAAAAATAACGGTGGAAGTGGGGTTAGTGGTCGGGATGATACCGGCAATCACGCCCACCGGCTCGGCCACTTGTCTAAACCCGAACGAATCGTCATACGCAAGTGTGCCGCACGTAGGGGTATCTTTGTAATAGTGGTAAATATATTCGGCGGCGAAATGGTTTTTAATTACTTTATCTTCAAACACGCCCATAGCGGTTTCTTCGGTGGCGAGTTTTGCAAGCGGGATGCGGTTTTGTGCGGCGGCGCAAGCGGCGGCGCGGAAAATTGCATCCACCTGTGTTTGCGAATAGGCGGCAAACAGTTGTTGTGCTTTTTTTACGTTGCGGACGGTTTTATCAAGCGCGGCAATTTCGTTGGCAGGCAGTCCGGCAGATTTTTGAACGGCCATAAAAACTCCTTGATAAAGGGATATTTTGTATATTGTATCTTTTGCCGTCAGCAAAAGTCAAAATATCTTTCCGGCCCTATATAATTTAAGGGTTGATTTTATTAAAATTTTTCTATAAAATGATAATAATCCTAATTATAGGGAAGGGACTATTATGAAAAAATTATGTTTTGTATTGGTAAGTGCTTTATGGGTCTCCCCGCTTGCGGCACGCGCGGAGCAGATGGCAGCCGCCGTCAATTACAATCCGGCGCGTATGGGTGTATTTGATTATTTGAAAGTTACCGACGAGGTAAAAGCAAAAAAGTTGGATGTGACGGATTTCAATTTTAACGGTCCTGCACAAAATTTTGTGGGGCAGGGCAACACTGTGCAAGTGCAAAATTTACAGGGTGCGGGAACGGTTGTTTTTCCGTTGGCCACCATGTCCGGCAGCAGCACGACGGCCGGCAACTATTCGGCCAGCAGCACGGGCACGCCGTCGGGTGCGGCCGGCACGGTCAGCGTGAAAGGCGGCATTTTTATAGCAAGCGGGGAAGATATGACCACCGGTCAGCGGGATTCGTTTATCGGCTCGTTAGGGAACGTAGGCAATTTGCATATCCGGGCAGAGCAAGTATCTCCGAGCGGTTCCGTACACGTGAAAGGGAGTAATGCGCCCGTCCGTGTGTTGAGTAAAAGCGGCTATGAAGCGGCTAGTTACGGTTTTAAGTTGGGCGGCATTGATATCCCCGTTCCGGTGGTAACAGATCATCATTATGCTTGGTCTGACGTAGTCGTGGGGGACGGAAAACTGGTGAAAGTATTTTCCATACAGAAAAGTACTGCTGCGGGTAATCTTTGCTCTGGTAGTCTTGCATGTACCCCCGGGGATAAAGAGTATTGCGAAAACAATCCGAGCAAGGTGAAGAGGGTATGTACTAATTTTTGCAGATGGGCTCCGGAAAGTGCTTGCGATGATCAAGCAGCACTGACAGGAAATTATTTGCGTGCGGAGGACTGCGTATATTATTATGATGATGTGATAGATAGTACGGGATTTGTCTCGGGAATTCCTTCTTCTGTAATCAGTGGCATGAGGCCATCTAACACATCTTGGAGTTCAGACTTTGAGAATCGTTTCAAAACTAGATTTGGGTCTATTCACGTAATTACTTCGACTGATTGTAATTTACTTTCGGGTTATCGGTGTAATTGTACGAAGGGAGACAGTTATGTTTTCAAAGATAAAGACGGTGATACGTATATAGGAATTGCAAGAATTACTCAAGCCGACGGTGGTACTGGTGTACCAAGGTCGCAAGAAACCGTTGTGTACGGCACAGTACTCTATAAGTGTATAGAGGATGACGGGAGAACGTCGCCTACGGTAAGGTGTTTGGCAGATGGTGCAAAACAAGGTTTCGGAGATTCTCCTTTTGTTCAGGGGCCTACTAGTATCCTTCTTTAGTTGTTCGTTCCACAATAAGCAGATTGTTTTTTTGACGATGCCCCGTTTCCGGGGCATCTTTTTTTGTGTAATATAAAAATTACCCAATAAGACGTCATTCCGTACTTGATACGGAATCTCTCCTTGTTTGTCGTTTATTTGTCACCCTGAATTTATTTCAGGGTCTAGCCGTTATCAAATAAGGTTCTCTTTTTTAATAACGGCAAGATGCCTGAAGTGCAGGCCGCACCCTGCGGGCCGCACCCTGCGGGCCGCCCCCTGCAGGCCGCACCCGCGTCTGTTCAGCATGACAGAAGGGGGAATAACGGCGGCAGAGGGGATAATGACAGAAGGGAAAATAACGGCGGAAAGGCGTAGCAAAACATTAGCCGCCGCAAGTCAAATCACGTCGGAGGAGCGCACCCAAAAAAGGGGGGAAACCTGTCAATCGGTATCGGTAAGTCAATCCACGTCGGAGGAGCGCACCAAAGAAAAGTGACAATCCGTCAATAGCAGTGGTAAGGCGGAAATATCTACTCCGGCCAAACGCGCCGGATTCACACACGCACACACTACGGCTTCCGCCGGCGTAAAACCCCATCCGGTCAGATTTTTCATCGCTTGCAACATGGTCAGCGCGGACCCGGCCGTTACGCCGTCTTGTACACGCTTCCACACGCCGTCTTTCAACATTACTTCGTCGCCGTTTGCAAAGAAAGGCGGTACTTTTTGGCCGGTCGGGCGCAGTGCATCCGTTACGAGTACGATTTTATCTAACGGTTTAATGCGGTGTAAAAAGCGTATTACTTCCGGCGATAAGTGAAATCCGTCCGCAATAATTTCGCATGAAAAATCCTCATCCATCAACGCGGCCCCCAACGCACCGGGTTCACGGTGATGGAATCCGCGCATGGCGTTGCCCAAATGCGTTATATGGTGCGCGCCGAGTTGTTTGGCATGTTCCGTTTGGGCATAGGTAGCGTCGGTATGGCCGATTTGCACCAAGATACCGTGTTGCACGCACCACGTAATCACTTCGTCACTGCCGTCTAATTCCGGCGCAATCGTGAGCGAGAAAATATGTCCGCCGGCGGCGCGGTATAATTTTTCCATTTCCGCTACGGACGGGGCTACCGTATCCGCGGCGCGCATCACGCCGGTTTTCCGCGGGGAGATGAACGGTCCTTCCAAGTGAACCCCCCGTATGCGTGCGCCTGTTTCTTTGCCGATGAGTGCGGCGCATTTTTTCAGTTGCGCGCACAAAATCTCTACCGGTGCGCTGTAAAACGTCGGCGCGAAAAGGCCCACGCCCTGTTCTGCCAACGCGCTTGACATTTCAAGCAATTCCCCTGTCTCCGCCCCAAATGCGTTCACGCCGTGTATGTGCAAATCAATCGGCGCGGGGAAAACATAACCTCCCTTGCCGTCCGCCCGTTTGCCCGCCGGTACGGGTTCGTTTTCGTTGAAAACGCGGGTAATCCGTTGGCCGTCCGTTTCTATCGTGCCGTGGCGGAAACGGCCGTTTTCAAACACACATACGTTCGTTATTAACATAGCGCATCCTCGGTGTGAATTTCCCAATATTCGGAAAACGGATGATTGTACCGTGCGCGTTCCAACCGTTCGGCAAACGCCCCTGTAAAACCGCTTGCGGCTTCTTCGTCCAATAGCAGGGTAGCGTTGGGATGGGTTTTCAGCGCGGTAAGCGGCACCCGCAGGGACGTGCCCGGCTTTTCAAGTTCGCTCACGGGATAGGATTTAGCAAATCCCGTTGCCAAAAACAACAGTTCGCGTGCGCGTAAAATCGTACCGATTCCCACCGTTACCGCGTAGGGCGGCACGTTGAACGCATCCCCGCCGAAAAAGCGTGCATTGGCATAACGGGTGGTGGTGGTCAGGCGTACGATATGTGTCGGTGCTGTAAACGGTGTGCCCGGCTCGTTGAAGGCAATATGTCCGTTTTGCCCGACTCCGCCGATAAATAAATCAATGCCGCCTTCCTCTTGGATGGCTTTTTCATAATGGTCACATTCGCCCACCAAATCAAACGCGAGTGCGTTTAACTGATAGCGGCGCAACACGTTAACCGTGTCAAACAAATGCGTTTGCATATAAGCGTAATAACTGTGCGGGTCCGATGGCGGAACGGCAATATATTCGTCCATATTAAACGTAACCGTGCGGGATAAATCCAACGTTCCCGCGCGTGACCAACGGCGCAAGAACATATACATTTCTTCAACGGTAGATCCGGTGGGCAACCCTAGTTTGAAAACCGTTTTGCAGGCGTGAGCCCGCGTTTGTATGCGGAAGGCGGCAAGCCGTGCAACGGAGCCGCTTGTTACAAGTATTTTCATAATTTTTCCATCAGTTTTTCGGCCAATAATTTTACTGCCGCTGCGTTGTCGGCGCGGCAGGCCTGTTCGGCTAGTTGCTCGCATTGTGTAACGGTTACTTTGCGAAGGAGCGTTTTCAGGGAAGCAATCATCTTAGCACTAGCGGCCAGTTCCCGCACGCCAAGCCCGATAAGTACGAGCGCGGCTAAACGGTCCCCGGCGGCTCCGCCGCAGACGGCGACGGGTCGTTTGTACTTGGCTGCCCCTTTACAGGCAAGCCCGATGAGCGTAAGCACAGAAGGTTCTAAATAACTGACCCAACGGCTTAATTGCCGGTGAGTACGGTCAATTGCAAGGGTATATTGCGTTAAATCGTTCGTGCCGATGGAAAAGAAATCGGCTTCGCGCGCCAACTGTTCTGCCGCAAGCGCGGCCGCCGGCACTTCTATCATCACGCCTAATTCTACCGGCGTGCTGACGGCCATTTTTTCTTTTTCTTCGTTAATCAGATTCCGCCAAAAAGCAATCTCCGCGGGGAACGTGACCATCGGCAATAAAATTTTCAAAGGTCCTGTGGGTTTGACGCGCAACAGCGCGCGTAACTGCATGCGGAAAAAATCTTCGTTTTTCTTAAACACACGCACGCCGCGCAACCCCAAAAGAGGGTTGTCCTCCGGCGGTATTTTGACAAAGGCAGACGGTTTATCGCCCCCGGTATCCATCAGCCGGAACGTAACGGGTTTCCCTTCAAACGCATCGGTAATATATTGGTACACGGCGCGTTGTTCTTCTTCGGTGGGGCACTCTTTGGCCAATTGGAATAAAAACTCCGTCCGCACAAGCCCGATGCCGTCGGCACCGTAATCGTCCTCCAAACTAGACGTGCTTAAATCCGACAAATTACCCGATACGCTGATGCGTACATTGTCTTTGGTAAAAGCAGGTTCTTCGCAATCGCGTTGTTCTTGTTGCACGGCGCGCCAATAATCGCGCAAGCGTTTGAGGAAGGCGGCCTCTTGTTCTTCCGTCGGCTCAATGAGAACGGTTTGACCGGTCGCATCCAAACAGACGAGCGCATCGGGCGGTGTTTGCAAAATGCGCGGACCCGCTTGCACGAGCAGCGGGATGCCTTCGTTACGCAATAAAATGCTCGCGTGCGAGGTAAGGCCTCCGTTGGCGAGTACCACGCCGCTTGCATGTTCCACTACTTCCGCCATGTCGGAAGCAAACAATTCTTTGGCAATTAAAATGCAACCGTCCGGTATGCGCGGGGACTCAATATTTTGTCCGCTTAATTGGCGCAGAACGGTACGGCGTAAATCTTTTAGGTCGTCTTGCCGTTCTTGTATCACTTTATTGGCAGAGGCGGCAAATACGTTTAACACTTTATCCACCGCTTGCGCAAAAGCATACGCGGCCGATTTTCCGCTTAAAATAAAACCTTTGGCTTCGGCGCGCAACGTAGGGTCTTTGAGTAATTCGATTTGGGCCGCTAACAACCCGGCGGACAAATCATCTTGCGCGTCTTCATACGCTTCTTCTTTTTCCAACGTCAGTTTGCGCAGGGTCGTTTCCAACAATAAAACAGCGGCTTGCGGATCGGCACATTCTTCTTCGTACGAAAGGGGGGCATCTTCCCATAAAAACGCATCGCCCTGCACAATGCCTTCACTCGCGCAAAGCCCGGTGAGCGCATTCGTTTCGGCAGGCGTATTTTGTGCTTTTTCCGTTTGGCCGTCCGTCCCGCTCCCGGCGGATAATTGCGGCGCGGCGGGGACGAGCGTATCTTCCGTTTCCCCGAAGCGGGAGGCAAATCCTTTTTCCATGGCGGCAATTACGCGTGCGGCCTCTTTTTGGGGCGCATGCACACGCACGGTGACGGTATCGTTCAAATCAAGACCAAGCCCCATGACGGATACAATACTTTTTGCATCGGCGGCTTTTTCGTTGGCAAGCAATTCTATCGGATACGGAAATTGCGCGGCTAATTTGGCCAACACCCCGGCCGGACGCGCATGCAAACCGTGAATATTTAACAACGTAATCGGTGCGGAATCGGTAAAAGATTGCGTGTGGTGCGCCTCGGATTTTTGTGCAGGCAATGTGACGGTAAAAAGCGGTTCGCCTTTTTTGACTACTTCTTTTTTAGTGGTGGTGATCTGCGCACCTACCGGCGAAGTGACGACTAATAAAATAAACGGACACGCTATTTTTTGTGCAAGTAACTGCGGATGAAATTTCAGGACCGGCTGCCCCTGTTTAACACAATCCCCGGCGGCTACTAACGGAGTAAATCCTTCGCCTTCCAACGCAACTGTTTCTAACCCTACGTGCACGAGCAGTTCTATATTTCCGTCGGAAAGTACGAACGCGTGCATATTCTTATTAAAACAGGTTACTTTGCCGTCGAAACAGGCACACAACGTATCCCCCGACGGATCTAAAGCGATGCCTTCCCCGAGCATGTGTTGGCTGAATACCGGGTCGGGCACGGATGATAACGGAAGAACGGCTCCGTCAATAAGTGCATGAACAGTAATAGGTTGGGTCATAATTATTACCATTATAATATATTTGATACGGTTGGGGGAGGGAAATTTTGGAGTAGATTGTTGCGCCCGGTTATCCGTTCGCTTGTACACGCCCTTGGTCCGTAAAAACACCCCCTGTGCTAGTGTTCACAGGGGGAGCTCATTTTTCGGGGTATTCGGAGTTTTCATCCGAAAAAATTTAGTTTGCTTCTGCGGTTGCTGCTGCCTCTTCGGTTTTGTCCGTCGTCTTTTTTACTTCTTGCAAGCGGGCGGCTTTACCGGAAAGTTTGGTCAGGTAGTTCAGTTTTGCGCGGCGTACTTTGCCTACTTTTAATACTTCAATGCTGTCCACGCGGGGGGAGTGAATCGGGAAAATGCGTTCCACACCGACACCGAAAGATACTTTGCGTACGGTAAAAGTTTCGCCGATGCCACTTCCTTTGCGGGCAATGACTACACCGTCAAAGGCCTGTAAGCGTTCGTTATCGCCTTCCACTACTTTGACTTTTACGCGCACGGTATCACCCGCTTTGAAAGAGGGGATATTCGTTTTAAGATTATGTTTAATTTCGTTAATATTCATACTGCTACTTCCTCCGAATTTGTTTTTTACGTTGGACCTTTTTCACTTTCGGTTGAGAGGCATTTTCGAGCAAATCAGGCCTAAACTGTTTTGTAATTTGTAAAGATTGTTCGTGTTTCCACGCTTCTATTTCCTTATGGTTCCCGTTTAACAACACCGCGGGCACTTTTTTTCCGCGCCATACTTCCGGGCGCGTATATTGCGGGGCTTCCAACAAATTGCCTTCAAACGATTCCGTCTCGGTTACCCCGTCTTTTTTGAAGGTTCCTTTTTGAAGGCGCGTGATAGCGTCTATCATTACGCAGGCGGCGAGTTCTCCGCCCGTCAAAATATAGTCGCCCAGCGACACTTCAAGGTCCACCTCCGGATAAATACGGGCATCTATTCCTTCGTAATGTCCGCACAGAAAAACGAGGTGGCGTTTTTTGGCTAGTTTTTTTGCCAATTGTTGGTTAAAAACTTGGCCGCGCGGACTTGTCATTATCACGAAAGACGTTTTTTTCCGCACTTTGCGGAGGGCCTGATAGAGCGGTTCTGCTTTCAGCAACATGCCTACTCCGCCGCCGTAAGGCCGGTCGTCAATCGTTTTATGTTTGTCCGTCGCAAAATCACGCGGACTGACGGTGCCCAACTTAATTATCCCCGCTTTACGCGCACGCCCCACAATACTTTGCGAAAGCGCATTTTCTACCATATCGCCAAACGCGGTGATAACGTCTATTTTCATTCATCTTCCAACTTTAAGGTAACTTTTTTATGCTGGTTGGCGGCGGCCGCACTTAATACGACGCGTACGGCTTTAATAATGCAACCGTCCTTCCCGATAATTTTACCTTTGTCGGCGCTATCTACTTTTGTAGATAAGTAAATTTTGTTCTGCTCTACTTTCTCTTCCACCACTACATGATCCGGCGCAGCGGAAAGCGATTTTAACAGCAGTGTGGCCAATTCTTTCATAATTGCCCCAACTTATTTTGCGCTGGCTTTTTTAATCAAACTAGCAACGGTTTCAGACGGTTTGGCACCTACTTTCAACCAATATTCCACACGGGGCATATTTAATTTGACCTGTTCGTCGGCTTTCGGGTTGCACGGGTGGTATTGCCCTAAAATTTCCTTTGCCTGTTTGCTGACGGCAGAGGTTTTTTCGATAGCCACCACTCTGTATTGGGCCTGACCTTTTTTGCCGATTCTTTGTAATCTAATTGCTACTGCCATTTGTTTCTCCTTGTTTTTGCTTTTACCGTTGTAAAAGCGGATATTAAATTTCAACCGCTTGCCTGATTTGCTTGAGGGCCTTTACAGGATCTGCGGCCTTAAAAATTGCATTTCCGGCGACTAACGCATCCGCCCCGGCCCGTACGGCCCGCGGGGCAGTTTCGGCGTTGATACCGCCATCCGTTTCCAACCAAATTTTCCGGCCGGAACGGTGAATCATTTCGCGTACCGTGCGGATTTGTGTTTCACTCTGCGGCAGAAATGACTGACCGCCGAAACCGGGATACACGCTCATTACCAAAATTAAATCCAACTCGCTTAAAAACGGTTCCAACACACGCGGATCGGTGTCCGGCTTGACGGAAATCCCCGTTTTTACACCCAGCGTTTTAATTTGCGTTAAAACAGCGGAAATATCATCTTTCGCTTCCGCGTGAACGGTTAATAAATCCGCTCCCGCTTTGGCAAAACTTTCTATAAATTTTGCCGGATACTCCACCATCAAATGCACATCTAAAGCCAAGTTTGTGCGCCCGTTCAGCGCACCGACAACCCCCGCACCGAAACTTAAATTCGGTACAAAGTGCCCGTCCATAATATCCACGTGCAGCCAATCCGCACCGCCCTGTTCTACCGTTTGTACATCTTGCCCGAGCGCAAACAAATCGGCAGACAAGATAGAAGGGGCAATAGATATTTTACCATTTACAGCGGGCATTTTGGAAGTTTTTTTCATAATACTTCCCGTTCGCGCACCAAAATTCCATCGGAAAACACGCGGATCGTGGCGCGGGCCGTGTAGGGGATTTCAATATCTATTTTAGAGCCGGGTTGCTTCATATCGTTCAAAATTTCGGTTTCGCCGGTTTCGTCTTCCACGGTTACACGCACGCGGTTTGCGTTTTTGCCTTGCGGCATTTCGTAATGTAAGTGGTACGATTTTTCATTGTCGGCGGCCGTACGGCGGCTGACGGTAATATCCACGTTGGATTTCGGCGCGATTTGCGTATCCGCCGCGGGACGTTGCACTGCGATAATACCGTTGGGGAAAATGGAATTTTCATCTTCGTGAATAATTAAATTGATGTCTTGCGTGCTGGCCCACAACGTGGCTTCGGCTAATTTTTTACCTTTGAAATTGGGCACAAGCACCACGCTCGCGGGCGGTTCTCCGTCGGATAAAACGAGTGCTACGCCGGTCCCTTTTTGAACTAAACTGTCCGCCTTGGGCGTTTGCGAAAGGATGGTCCCTTTTTCATACGTAAGCGAATAGGCATTTTCCACTTTTTCCACCACAAGCCCCGCCTGACGGATAGCAAGTTGCCCGTCGCGCAATACCGTTCCTACGGTGTTCGGCACAAATACCATTTCGTCCCCTTCGCTGATCCACACGCGGATGACGCGTCCTTCGCGCACGGTAGAACCGGCCGTGGGAATTTGGCGCAGCACGGAACCGGGCGGAACATTGGGGGAAAATTCTACCCCCGCTTGTTTAAGGGCTAAATTTTGTTGGGCGAGCAAACCGAGTGCCTGTGAGACGGGTTTTTGGGTTAAATCGGGTACGGGTACTTCTTTGCGCGTATGGATAAGCGCGCCGAGCGCCCAATCACTTGCTACGAAGATAAGTCCGGCAAAAAATACGCACACAAACAACGCAAAAAACAGTTTGCCGAGTTTACTTTTTTTCTTCTTTTTTTTGTTGAGAAATTCTTCAAAATTATCGTTTGTTTCCGCCATGGTTATATTGTAGCAAACTTACGTTGTGTATTCAATAGATTCTCCCGCGTTTATCCAAACAACTGAAAACATACGCCGTTAATTCGAGTCGTCACGGAGTTCGCGGTATTGTAGATGAGCAGATGATTTTTCAAAACCGCGACAAGTTGCGCGGGCAAGTTGCCCGTATAGGCGTAGTGGTAATTACGTCAAGGGCAAGGGACGTGCAAATTGGCCGGTCTTTGGAAAATTGTATCTTGGGAGCAAGCAAACGCGGACAAATTGATAATTTGCCCGCATGCTTGTTTACTTAAAAACTGAAAACATACGCCGTTAATTAGTAAAAAGTAATTCGTTGGCGCGGATATTCCTCCCGTTTGCAAACTCTTCCGCGCGCATCGGTTTTTTCCCGGCGGGTTGCACGCAGCGAAGCCAAACGGAACGGTCCTTGCATTGGATTAAAATACCCTTTTCACGTTCTACGCGCAACACGGTGCCGGCGGGTTGTTGGCTGTTAAGATCGCCCAAAGCGGTTTGTAAAAGGGAGAGCCACTCCGTTTTTCCCTGACGGGTAAACGGGATTTTTGGTTTCGGGCCGCAAGCAAGTCCGCGCACGCGGTTATGCAATTCTTCGGCGCTCAGTAGCGCGGGATTTAACAACGCAAAATCTTTTTCAATCATGGGGGCGAAAGTCGGCGTGCCGGTTTGTACTTGGCGGATAATTTTGCCGTTTTCAATCAGCGCGAGTGCTTCCCGTAAACACGTTACGCCCAGCGGCACGAGTTTTTCAAAAAGTGTTTGGGCGTTGTCGTCGGGGTCAATGGAAATTTCCCGCTGTAAAATCAGGTCGCCCTCATCCATTCCTTCGTTAATCCAAAAGATGGAGATACCTGTTTTTGTGTAACCGTTGATGAGGGCTTGTTGCACCGGTGCGGCGCCGCGCAACAGCGGCAAAAGGGAAAAGTGTACGTTGATAAATCCGGTTTTTGCCAATGAAAGCACGTTCGGGCGGAAGATTTTTCCGTACGCTACCGCCACGCCCACGTCGAACGGAACGGCGGCGATTTGGTCAAATGCTTCTTTTAATTTTTCGGGCGATAAAACAGGTACGCCGAGTTCCCGTGCGCGCGCTTTGACGGGGCAGGGCAAAATTTCCATACCGCGTCCGCGCGGTTTATCGGCCTGCGTAACGGCGAGTTGCAAATCGGTTTGTGCGCGCACGGCCTCCAGATACGGAACGGACAAAGCGGGCGTGCCGAAAAAAACAGTACGTAAACGTGTCATACTTGTATTGTAACAAATTGTTACCTTCCGTGCGGAAAATACTTTTTTTTCTGCCCCAATTTTGCTACGCTATTACAAAGAGGATTTTTATGACAGAAGAACTCATCACGTTTGATAAACAACAAGCACTCAAGTATAATGCAAATTTTATCGTCGGTATTGATGAAGCGGGCCGCGGGCCGTTGGCAGGGCCGGTGGTGGCCTGTGCGTGTTTTATTCCGCCGGAAATGGCACAGGAATTTGCCGACGTAAACGACAGTAAAAAATTGACCGAAGCCAAGCGGGAAGAAATTTTTGAACGGTTACAAAGTGATAAAATCATCTACGGGTTAGGGTCGGCCACGGCGGCGGAGATTGATGAACTGAATATTTTGCAAGCCACTTTTTTAGCCATGCGCCGCGCGGCGGAGAAACTGAAAAATCTGCCCAATGCGCTTGCCTTGGTGGACGGGCCTTATCCGGCGGCGGGGCTTACCATGCAGCAGCAGCCGGTCATTGACGGGGATGCGTTATCGCTTTCCATCGCGGCGGCTAGTATTTTGGCCAAAGTCACGCGGGACCGGTATATGTGTTCATTAGACGAACAATATCCCGAATACCGCTTTAGCGAACACAAGGGCTACGGTACGGCCAAACACATGGCGGCTTTGAAGAAATACGGGCCTTGTCCCGAACACCGCAAGACGTTCGGCCCGGTACGCAAATTATTGCCGCCGCCGTTATTTTTACCATGAACACCCGCGGAGCAGCGGCGGAAGCGCAAGCCGCGGATTTTTTACGCCGGAAAGGTTTTACCGTGTTAGCGCGCAACTATTTGACCAAAGGGGGAGAGATAGACATCGTCGCGCGCGAGAAGAAAACGCTTGTTTTTGTGGAAGTAAAGAGCCGTAAAAATAATGCTTTCGGCGGTGCGGTGGGGGCCGTTACGTCTGCCAAACAAAAGCGGGTGGAATGGGCAGCGTTGCAATATATAAAGGAAAACCGCCCTTCTTTTGACAGTATCCGTTTTGATGTAATTTGTATCACCCCGGAAAAAACAGAACACATTCCCAATGCGTTTTGTCCCATCCGGCTGACGTTATAAAAAGGAGAGGATATGACACAACTTTCGCAAGTGAAAAAGGCAGTGGCCTTTCTCAACAGAAAAACAAAAAATTTCCAACCGGAAATCGCGCTGATTACCGGTTCTGGCTTGGCCGATTCCATTCCGCCGTTAGAGCAAGTGATTAAAATCCCGTACACGTCCATTCCCGGTTTTTTGCAAAGCACGGTGCCGGGGCATACGGGCAATTTGATTTTCGGGGTGTATAAAAAACGCAAAGTGGTCATCATGCAAGGGCGTTTTCATTTTTACGAAGGGCACGCCATGAAGGATTTGGCACTTTCCATCCGCACCTTAAAATTACTCGGCGTGCAAAAATTACTCCTCTCCGCGGCGGTGGGCTCTATGGATGCAAAATTACCGCCCGGTGCGTTGTGCGTCCTAAAAGACCACATTAACTTTATGTGTAACAATCCGCTCATCGGCAATCACGACAGTGCTTTCGGACCTATGTTTTTTGACTTAACCGAAGCGTACGATAAACAAATGCGCAAAACCGCTCTTGCGGCGGCCAAACAGGTAAAAATCAAAGCGGGCGAAGGCGTCTATTTGGCGGTGACAGGCCCAAACTTTGAAACGCCCAGCGAGATCCAATTTTTTAAGAAAATCGGTGCTACCGTGGTGGGAATGTCCGTCGTGCCGGAAGTATTAGCGGCGCGTCAATGCGGTATAGCGGTTTTAGGGCTTGCGTGGGTTACCAATATGGGGTGCGGTATTTCCAAAACGCCGCTTTCCCATGCGCAAACCATCAATGAAACGAAAAAAATTGAACAGAAATTTAAGGACTTACTGAAAATTCTGTTTGTCAAATTATAAAGGTATATCATACGGTGCGGTTTTTTGCAAAACCGCACCGCTTAAAACGTATGGCAAGCATCAAACGTCTCGGTAAAGAAACACTCATCTACGGTACTTCCACGGTGTTGGCGCGGTTGCTGAACTTTTGTTTGGTGCCCTTTTATACCTATTATCTTCTTCCTTCCGATTACGGTGTCATCGCCGCTACCTTTGCGGTGGTAGCCTTACTCAACGTCGTGTTTTTATTCGGCATGGACCAAAGTTTGCTGCGCTTTGCCAGCGAACAGACGGACGAACAGAAAAAGGCCGACGTATTCCAACATTGTTTTTACGGGGTGTTGCTCAACGGTATTATTTTATCGTTTTTGTTGTGGGTGTTTGCCAAACCCTTTGCCGCGGTAACGGGTATCGGTGCGCAAAATGTGCAGATGGTCCACTTAGCGGTGTGGGTGCTTTTGTTGGACGTGCTCAATATGATTCCGTTTACCAAATTGCGTTTGGAACGGCGTGCGTTTTATTTTGCCGCGGTGCGGACGGAATCGATTGTAGTAAATGTGCTGTGCAATATCTTTTTTATCGTCTATCTGAAGAAGGGGATTGTTTCCATTTTGTGGGCCAATATTTTCGGTTCGCTCACGTCGCTTATTTTGCTTTCCCCGGTGGTGTGGAAGGAATTAACCTCGCATGCGCCGTCCTTTAACCGGGGCCTTTTTACGGATATGGTGCGTTTTTCATGGCCGTTTGTACCGTCGGGATTGGCAAGTCTGTTGGTCAGTGTGGTGGATAAGCCGATTTTAGTACACTTGGCCGGACTTGCACAGGTGGGGATTTATCAGGCCAATTTCAAAATCGGTGTATTTATGTTGCTGCTCGTGTCTATGTTTGACCAAGCATGGCGGCCGTTTTTCCTCGCGCATGCCAAAGAACCCGATGCTAAACAAACCTTTGCCCGCGTGTTTTCGTTCTTCTTTGCGTTGGGCAGTTGGGCCTTGTTGGGCCTTGCATTTTTAATGCCGCCGCTTATCCGCAGTGACTTGTTTGGCACGTTCCACCTCATCAGCCCCGCGTATTGGAGCGGACTTAAAATTATTCCCTTTGTACTAGCCGGTTATTTTTGTTACGGGTTGTATGTCAATTTTATGGTGGGGCCTGTGATTACCAAAAAAACACGTGTGTTGTTGTGGATTACTTTGTTGGGCGCGGCGGTCAGTATCGGCACAAATTTATTGCTCGTGCGGCGCATCGGCATTTTAGGGGCGGGGATAGCGGTGTCGGTCAGTTATGCGGCCATGGCGTTTTGCTTGTGGCGGTTCACGCAAAAGAATTATCCCATCCCGTATGAGTATAAGAAAATAGCCATGATGGGCATTGTGTTGGCGGCGGAAATTATTTGCGCGTTTGTGTTGCGCGGGTTGGATTTATCCGACAGGGCACTCATCGGTTCCGAAACGGCACTGCTTATATGTTATCCGGCGTGTATGGCGTTTATTTTGAAATACGTAAAGGCAAAGTAAAAAATTTTTTACGCGCGACCCCGCCTCGCCATGCTCGCCTTTCGTGTGTTACACGAAAACTCGCATAAGTCTCCGGCTTTCAAATCCCGACGCGATACCAAGCAGTTGGATTTGCCCTACATCAATTTTCTAACGGAAAGAGGGAGGGATTTGGTCACAAGTCGGCTCGTTAACCCTCGCCGCTCGCGACCCCGCCTCGCCATGCTCGCCTTTCGTGTGTTACACGAAAACTCGCATAAGTCTCCGGCTTTCAAATCCCGACGCGATACCAAGCAGTTGGTATCGCTCCACTCCAAAAAATTAGCCCCCATAAAGGGGGCAAATTTTTCGGAGAGGGAGGAATTTGCCCTGTGTAAATTTCCTGACGGAAATTTCACTCGGGCCTGCCCTCGCGGTTTTTGCCTTTCGGGCTTTGCACCTCAAACAAAAACATCGCTGCGGGCTTCAAATCCCGACGCGGCATAAAGCAGTTTATGCCGCTCCACTCTCCATAAATTTAAAACCCCGCATACGCGGGGTTAAATTTATCGGAGAGGGAGGGATTTGAACCCTCGAAACCTTGCGGTTTACAGGTTTTCGAGACCTGCTGTTTCAACCACTCACACACCTCTCCCAAATCGGACGGGAGTTACTGTTTCTATTATACTAAACTTTGACGGTACGTCCCAACCTGTTGGCTTGTTCCTTCTTTCCGCACCGTTTATTTGGCGTCGGTATGTTGGGCGTTGTGGGTAACTTCCAAATTCTTCACGAACGAAAATACCGCCGGTTTGAACCATTCCGGGTCATCGTGCCCGCCCACTTCGGAAACGAAGTTTTTTGTGCCGATGGGGGCATGTGCGGCTACGACGTTGGAAAGCGTACTAGAAACGACCGTATCGGCCTGTGAAGAACCGATTAAAATCGGGACGTTTATTTCCTTAATCAGCGCGACACTGTCAAAATTTTTATCCCACAAGAACGGTTTTAGCAACACGGAAAGTACCGGCATAAATGCACTATATTCGTACTTATGCGCCAACGTCATGTAGGCCATGTCGGTTGTGTTGGTAAAAGGGCTTTGCAAAATAATTCCGCGGAAGCGATAATCCGGTTGGGCCACGGCCGTATGCAACGCAGGGGCCGCACCGAGGGAAATACCCCACAAAATAATATCTTCCGGCGAAATAAGTTTGGTGGACATGAGAAAATGTACCGCGCTCAATCCGTCCTCAAACATGTGCTTTTCCGATGAAACCCCGTCGGACTTACCATACCCGCGGTAATCAAACAACAAAACGCCGTAACCCGCATTTAAGTAAGGCGTCATGTAATCCTGAAATGTGTAAATGTTATGTTTATTGCCGTGAAAAACCAAAAACGTCGGCTTGCCTTTTTGGGCGGGCGCATAAAGGGCGTTGATCCATTCCTTGCGTTCTTTGGAAGGAAAATTCACTTCGGTAAAGGACGATTGGAACGAAAAAATCTGCTGCGGCGCGCCGAACACAAAAAAATCCGCCGTCTTATCCAAAAAGACGGCCCACGCCGCTATCAGAATGGCTAACAATACTAAAGGAATGTATTTTTTCATTTACCTATATATTGTAGCAAAATATCATCTGTTCGGAACACTTTTTTTTACAACGGGGTAAAAACTGTTTTTCAAAATACGAAATTGGTATAATAAACGTATGAAAGCAATTTGGCAAACCTACCGTTTTGATGAAACAAAAGACCAAGCGTGGGTATTGTTACGTTTGTTTATTACGGGCGTGACGTTTTTACTCGCGGGTTGTATTTGTTTCGTGGCGGCGAATTGGTCCTCCATGGGGGTTGCGTTAAAACTTTCGTTGCCGCTTTTTATGCTTGTGCTCTGCGGTGCGGGCGTGTATTACAAAACATTGGATACGCTTGCCGGCAAAGGGTGTGCGTTCGGCGCGGCGGTGGCGATCGGACTTTTTTGGGCGGTATTCGGGCAGTTGTATCCGAGCGGTGCCTTCTTATATGAATTGTTCGGTTGTTGGTTTTTATTGCTTTTGCCGTTTTGCGTATTGGCGCGCAACAAATGGTTGTGGCTGATGGCACTTTATGTGGGGGGCGCGTATTTAATCTCCAAAGAAAACGTCCTCCGTTTTTCCGCATTTAACCAAACGGCGGGGCTTTTTATGGTAGCATGGGCGGCGGCGTATTACAAAAAAACGTCCGTTGTGTTCCAACGGTTTATTTGGGTTCCGCTGACGGTGTATGTATGTATGCACGGCGTGGGAAGTTTATCGGCCGGGCGGACCGTGCCGAGTGCTTATTTCTATGTGGCGGCGGTATTTTTTCTATTGGAAAGCGTATGGGCGCATCTTAAAAAAGACACAGTACTTTTCGGCGCGGCGGTACTTGGCGGTGCGGTTTTATTATCCGCGTTTACGTTTCGGTTAAGCGGATGGAGAGAAAATGTATTTTCGTTATTTGTCTATGCCGTTTACTTTGTGGCGGCCGGCATACTGACGTTTTTCTTCTACTATTTCCACCGGGAAAAAACACCCTCAAAAACGATCGTCAAGACAGGCGTTCCTTTTACGGTGCGTGCGCTTATTTTTCTGTGTGCGTTTATCGGCACGTTTTTCTTTATGGTGATGCTGTGGCTGATGCGCGTTCCGTTATGGGTGGAAGGGATTTTGTTAGCATCGGCGGGCTGGTTATTGTTGTATAAGATGACGGCCAAAGGGCCGGCGGGGCAATCGTTTTTGCGCTACTTGGGTCTCGTGCTTGCATTGGCGGGACAGTGGGCGCTGACGGCGGGCGCGATGGAGTTTTTTCATTACAAAGACGAGTGGGTTATTTTATCGGCGTCCGTTCTTTTCTATGTGATTTTTCCGCACACCTTGAATCGTTTGGCGTGGTGTGTGGCGGGTGCGTTTGCGTGTTGTGTAATCGTCAAAGAATTTATTAACTTTGTGCCGGCGGTGGATGCGTGTATCGTGCTTGCGTTTATGGGGGCGCTCTGTTTGGTGCGCATCCACCGCAAACACACCTATCCGGTGGCGTACGGATTGTTACTTTTCTGCGTGTTTTTATTCAGCGAGAAGGATTTGGGATGGATGAACGTCTATGGCCCGGTTTTTCTCGGGCTTCTGCTGATGTATGCCGGGCACAAATCGGCCGACAGATATGCGGAAATTTTCGGTATATTAGGTGCCTCATACGGGATGATTTATTTGTATTATTCGCTTAATGTATCGCTTTCGTATAAGGCGCTGACGCTGTTGGTAGGCGGACTATTTTGTTTAGCGGTACGGAGAATTTATGCGCACTAAATTATTTTTTCTTTTGACCGTTTTGACCGCCGCCGGGATGGGTGCATTTGGGGCTTATACGCATATTGCCATCCAAAAAGCACCGCGTTATTTTTTCCGCATGCGGCCGGTAGATCCGCGCGCGTTACTGATGGGTGATTACATGCGTCTTTCGTACGAAATTGCAAACGGCACGGATACCGACACGTTGCGCGTATATGTGGGGGAAAACAACGTCGTTACGCGCGAAAAAACAGAAGGCGCGGCGTTTTTTGATATTCCCGTCAAAATAAAAAGCGGCGGCAAGGACCGCGAGAGAAGAACCCTTCGCGCGGGAGGGTGGCGGAGTCCGGCGACGTTACGTTTGCCGTATCAATTTTACTTTGAAGAAGGGCAAGGGGAAAAATACAACAAGGCGCAATATGTACAATTGGCGCGCACGCCGGACGGACGTTTTTTTGTAACCGCCTTGGCGGATGAAAATTTACAAATCTTATAGGAGATTTTTTATGGCACAGGAAAATTGTTCGCACAACTGCAGTACTTGCGGAGAAAATTGTAATGACCGTTCTTCCGCTCCCGTCAAATTACCGCTCAACAAACAAAGCACGGTAAAACACGTGATTGGCGTTGTCAGCGGGAAAGGCGGTGTAGGTAAATCGTTCGTGACGGGGTTACTCGCCAGCGAAATGGCACGGCGCGGATTTTCCTGCGGCGTATTGGACGGAGATATTACCGGGCCGTCTATGCCGCAATTATTCGGCATCCACAAACGTGCTACCGGCACGCACTTTGGGATTTTTCCCGTCAAAAGCAAAACGGGCGTGGATGTGATGTCCCTCAACCTGTTACTGGAAAACGAAACCGACCCTGTTATTTGGCGCGGTGCCATGATTACCGGTGCGGTGCAACAGTTTTGGACGGACGTCATTTGGGACGTAGATTATTTGTTTATTGATATGCCGCCCGGCACGGGGGACGTAACATTAACCGTGTTCCAATCCTTAAAATTGGACGGCATTATTATTGTTTCTTCGCCGCAGCAACTCGTGCAGATGATTGTGGGCAAAGCCGTCAAAATGGCGCAGAAGATGAATGTGCCGATATTGGGACTCGTGGAAAACATGGGGTATTTGGAGTGTCCGGATTGCCACAAAAAAATTGAACTTTACGGACCTTCCAAGGCAGACGAAATGGGGCAGCACTTCGGTATTTCTACGGTGGTTCGTTTGCCGTTAAATCCGGCCTCCGCGCGGATGGCAGACGAAGGAAAAATAGAAGATTTAATTGTCCCGGCGCTTGCACCGTTGGCGGATAAAGCGGCGGCCCTGTAAAAAAGAGTGTTTTTTATCTTTGTTAAATGTTACAATAAAAGATAAGGGTTTTGTATGTTGGAACTATCGCAACGGGCTGTAAATGTAGGGGATTCCCCCACGCTTAAAATAAATGCCAAAGCACGCGGCTTAAAAGCGGCCGGGCAAGCGGTCATTCATTTGGGCGGCGGAGAACCCACTTTTCCGGCACCGGTTGCGGCGGTAGAAGCCATCATCCGTAAAGCCGAAAGCCGCCGCATTAAATATACGCCTTCGTCCGGCACGGCGGAACTGAAACAGGCCGTTTTGAAATATACGCAGGAAAAATACGCGTGGACGTTAGCGGCGGAAAATGTACTCGTTTCGGCGGGTGCAAAACAAGCGCTCTTTAATTTTTTAGCAGCAACGGTGGAAAAAGGCGACGAAGTCGTTTTCCCCGCACCGTTTTGGGTAAGTTACCCCGAAATGGTAAAATTAGTGGGGGGAACACCCGTTATTGTGCGGGCAAAGGAAGGACTCAAAGTGACGGCCGACGAATTGTTAAATGCCGTTACGCCGCGCACGAAAGCCATTTTGCTCAACAGCCCGTGTAATCCGGCCGGATTTATTTACGGCGCGGATTTTATAAAACGCGTGGTGGAATTTGCCGAAGAAAAACAGATTTTTTTGGTCATGGACGACATTTACCACCAACTCGTTTTTGACGGTGCAGAGGTGCCTAATCCGTGCGTGTACGCCAAAGAAGGGAAAAATTTAGTACTCATTAACGGGGTATCTAAATTATACGGTTTGACGGGGCTTCGTATCGGATGGGCCGTCAGCCGTCATACGGATTTAATAAAAGCCATGGGGAAAATACAGGCGCAGAGTACGTCCTGTAACAGTGACCTTGGCGAAGTAGCGGCTACGGCCGCATTGAACGGGGACCAAGCGTGCGTGAAAGAATTGTGCGCCGTGTTGGAGGAAAACCGTAACATACTGTTACGCGAATTAGCCGCCATTCCCCATGTGCGGGTAGAAAAACCGCAAGGTACGTTCTACTCGTTTGCAGATTTCAGCCATTATAATACTTCTTCCGACGCGCTTGCCGCGTACTTGTTGGAAAAAGCATTAGTGGCCGTAGTGCCCGGTCAAGCGTTCGGCGCGGAAGGGTATTTGCGCATCAGTTTTTGTGCGGATAAAAATTCCATTGTGGAAGGTATCCGCCGTATACGCTGGGCGCTGGATAACACCGCTCCGAGTGAAATAAAAATCGGGGACAAATTAGTAAAGAGGGATTAACCATGAAAACAATCAATGCAACACCGGACTTTTTCAAACCGGATTACGGCCTTGAAAATGCCCATATCTCTACCACCAAAACCGTTTATTGGAACTTGTCCACGCCGGCTTTGTATCAGGAAGCCCTAAATCGCGACGAAGCCAACATTGTTTACGGCGGGCCGATTTGCGTCAGCACCGGCAAACACACCGGCCGCAGCCCCAATGACCGTTATTTTGTGGAAACGAAAGATATTGAAGGAAAACTTTTTTATAACAAATCCAATAAAGGCATCAAACCGGAATATTTTGACAAAATCTTTGCCAAAGTGCAAAAATATGTAGCCGATAAAGATTTGTTCGTGCGCGATGCGTACGTCGGTTCCAGCGAGGCCTCGCGCTTGAAAGTGCGCGCCATTACCGAATGTGCGTGGACGAACATTTTTGTCAAAAATATGTTCATTGAACCCAAGCAGGAAGAATTAAAATCTTTCGTGCCGCAATTTACCTTAATCTGCCTTCCCAAAATGAAAGTGGATCCCGCTACCGACGGTACCGTTTCCGAAACCGCCATTTTAATCAACTTTGAAAAGAAAGTGATTTTGGTCATCGGTTCCGAATACGGCGGCGAAAATAAAAAAGCGTTGTTTACCGTCATGAACTTCCTCTTGCCGCAAAACAATATCATGACGATGCACTGCTCCGCCAACGTCGGCAGCAAGAACGACAGTGCCATCTTCTTCGGTCTTTCCGGCACCGGTAAAACCACCTTGTCCGCCGATATTACCCGCGGACTCATCGGCGACGATGAACACGGTTGGGATGCTGAGGGCGTGTTTAACTTTGAAGGCGGCTGCTACGCCAAAGTGATCCGCTTGAGCCAAGAAGCCGAACCGCAAATTTATTCCACCACCCACCGCTTCGGTACGGTACTTGAAAACGTGGTGTTTGATCCGCAAACCGGCAAACTCAATTTGGATGACGATTCTTTAACCGAAAATACGCGCGCGTGCTATCCGCTGAACTTCATTGATAACGCGGTTGCCTCCAAACGCGCCTCCCACCCGAAAAACATCATTTTCCTTACGTGTGATGCCTTCGGTGTGATGCCGCCTATTTCTAAATTGTCGCCCGACCAAGCCCTGTACCACTTCATCAGCGGTTATACCGCCAAAGTAGCCGGTACGGAAAAAGGCGTCAAAGAACCGACGAGCACCTTCTCTACTTGTTTCGGCGGGCCGTTCATGCCCTTGCACCCGAGCGTGTATGCCGAACTGTTGAAGAAGAAAATCAAAGAACACAACGTGGATTGCTGGCTCGTTAACACCGGTTGGATCGGCGGCCCGTACGGCGTCGGAAGCCGTATCAGCATTAAATATACGCGTGCGTTGTTAAATGCCGCGTTAGACGGTAAACTCGCCAAAGCCGAATTTATCACCGACCCCGTGTTCGGTTTCCAAATCCCGACTACGTGCGAAGGCGTGCCGTCCGAAATTTTGAATCCGATAAACTCTTGGAAGAACAAAGAAGAATATATGGCGAAGTACGAAGCGTTAGCCAAGTCGTTTATTGAGAACTTCAAAAAATATGAAGCCGGCTGCTCGGCCGAAGTGTTAGCCGCCGCGCCGAAAGTGAAAATAGCCGCCTAATTACCGACGGTAATTTTACAAACGGGGCCTGCCCCCTATACAGACAGGCCCCAAATATACTACAATAGAAGTACCTTTATTTTAATCAACAGGAGATTTTTATATGGCAAAAGCAAATGCAAAATTTATGACCCCCTTAACCCCTAGCGCTTCTTTAGCGGCCGTAGTCGGTTCTTCCGCCTTGCCCCGCACCGAAGTTGTCAAAAAAATGTGGGATTATATTAAAAAGAACGGTTTACAGGATAAAACCAATAAACGCATGATCAACGCTGATGCGAAATTGTCCGCCATTTTTGAAGGCAAAAAACAAATCAGCATGTTTGAAATGAGCAAATACTTGTCCAAACACCTTTCTTAATTTAGAGAAAGAGATGAAAAGGCCCTTGCGTGGTTTCTCCGCGCAGGGGTTTTTTATATATATAACAACTTTTTTCAGTTAGAAAGTAAGCAAGCACGCGGACAAATTGATAATTTATCCGCGTTTGCTTGTTTATTTGTTACCCTGAATTTATTTCAGGGTCTAGCCGTTGTAAAAACGAGGGAAACCTTATTTGATAAAAGGCAAGATGCTGAAGTGTACGCCGCACCCTGCGGGCCGCCCCCTGCGGGCCACACCCTGCGAGCCGCACCCTGCGGGCCGCCCCCGCGTCTGTTCAGCATGACAGAAGGGGGTGTGCCGCCGCCCCACAATAACAACCGACCCCCAAACAAGATTCTTTCCTTCTATTACTAGGCATTGACAAAATTAACATAATTTGCTATACTAACAATGTTATCCAACGCTTCGGATAACGTTTCTCTCCCGTCCGTTCCGGACGGAATTACTACTTCAACTTGCTGTCCAAACGCAGTTGTGCGGGCCATTACCTCCTTCACGTTAAACGAATCTGTAAACGGAATAAAACCTCTGCGTTAGAACGGGTGTCTAGTCAAACGAACTATGTTAGGAGCAACGTCCCACCCTGACGACTCCGCCACAGGCATCTCCGGGTTGGTTACCGGGGGAACATACTCGTTGCGTCCGCTGATAAATACAGCGTCTGCCGTCATTGTGTTTTCGTTGATCCTTTTTCTTCGTAAAATTGCGCGAAACACAAAAACTGCAACTTCTCTTTTCTTTTCTTTGTTGAACGGCAAAGAGGTATTTTCTTGCAGGGCGGCGGCCGTGAAATGCCACAGCGTGCTACACAGGAGCAGACCCAAATCTTGCCCGTTCTTTCTGTCTTGCTCGCGGGAACATGATTGCTTACTTGCGTGGGTTGCCCGGCTGTTTAGGCGGGGATACTACTCTAGTAATGTTAAATGCCTAGAGGTAAAGGGTATGGGAAAAAGAAGGAGGAGAGAGCGTTGTTTGGGTCGCGCGGCGCATTTTTTTTGCGCCGTCGGGAAAGCGGGCGAAAAACAAATACCGTAAGGCAACCGGCGCATGACGGCCGCCGGCACATTTTGTCTAGGACCGTTATAAAGCGGTTAATTTTGCGGGTCGTCAAACTTCATATACCACGCGCAAATAAAACCTACTATCGCCGCAACGGTATATCCGAGTAAATAGCCAAGTGTACTAGTCAGGTCCGACAAGGCGAACAACAAGACAAGCCCCGACACGCCAAACGGAATGGCTGATGTCGCATGGCACAGTACCACCACCGCACCGCCCGCCGCACCGCCGATACAAGCCGCTACAAACGGCTTAAAAAGCGGCAGCGTTACGCCGTAGATAAGCGGTTCGCCCACGCCCAAAAGGCCGACGGGCAACGCATTTTTAATGACGGTTTTTAACCGGTCGTTTTGTGTGCGGAACAGCACGGCTACGCTCGCGCCGATTTGTCCGGCCCCGGCCATACATAAAATCGGGAACAGCGGGTTCGCACCCAAGGAATCCATCAGTTGTTGGTGGATGGGAATTAAACTTTGGTGTACGCCGATCATCACAAGCGGCAGAAATAAACCGCCGAGTGCGGCTCCGGTTAAAAGACCGCCGTAGTGCAAACTGAATTGTGTAAAGCGCGTGAGCCCTTCCGAAAGGAGCACGCAAACCGGTTGAATCACAATTAGGGAGATAAAACTAATCACTAGTAATGTCAGCACCGGTGTGAGGAACATTTCCAAACTGTTGGTAATGTGTTTCTTCAAAAACAGTTCCCATTTAGAGGCCACATAGCACACGCACAAAATGGCTATCACGCCGCCTTTCCCGGCGGTAAACGTAAACGTGCCCCACTGAATATTTGCTAACGCGGGCATATTGAGTACGCCGGCCAACGCAAGCCCCAAAGCCGGGGTGCCGCCAAATTCTTTACTCGCGTTGTAACCCACCGCCGCGAGCAGATAAAAGAAAATTCCGTTGCCTACCACCAATAAAAACGACGTCAAAAACGAGACCGGTTCGCCCACGGATTTTACCAAAATGTTGGCAATCCCCAAAATCAACCCGCTGCCGATATAAGCGGGAATTAAGGGCAGAAAAATGTTGCCGATGCGCGCACAGGCACGGCTCAACGGGCTTGAGTATTTTTTATGTGCGATAATTTTGTTGGCTTGCGCATCCCCGATACCGGTTTTAATCCCGGTGCCGTAAACGCCTTGCGCGATAATCGGGTCAAAGGGATATTGCTCGCGGAAGTACGCGGCTAATTTGCCCGCCGAGGTCGGACCGATAATCAGTTGGTGTTGCGAGCCGGAAAAAAAGTAGCCGGCCACATCGGGTATTTTACGCAGTTTCTCCGGTGAGACGAGTGTTTCGTCATGCACGGTAAACCGCAGACGCGTCATGCAGTTGCCGAGCGTGGAAATATTGGTTACGCCGCCCACAGCGGCGATAATCTCTTTATACAGTTGCGGTAAATTTGGTGGCATAAAAAACTCCTCTCTCTATTGTAGCAATTTCCTGCAAAATAAGAAATTTCAAAAAAATACTTCCGCCGCTAACCGTTCCTGTTGCACGTAGGCGCGGATGGTGTGGGACAGATGATCCCAATACTCCGTCTGTTGCCGGAGAAATAAATCCCGGTAGAGCGGAAGTAAGTGAGGATAATACATTTCTATAAAATCCATCACGGGGCGAAGAATCGTGGTGCGCATATTCAAACGGTCGATGCGGTAAGTGTCCGTATAGGGGCGCGTAAGCGTGATGATTTTTTCCCAATCGGTCAGTTGCGGCAGTAGCGGCGCAATCATGACGGCCGTCCGGATGCCGTGTGCGTGAAGTGTTTTTAAGGCTTCTATTTTGGCGCATATACTTGCCGCACCGGGTTCTATCCGCGCACGCAGCGTTTCGTCCGCGCCGGAAAACGACAGCCCTGCTTCGCATTGGGGTAATTGTTGCAATAAATCTATATCCCGCACGATTAACGGGGATTTGGTCAGCACCGATACATACGCCTGTGCATCCGCCAATTGGGCTAAAATTTTGCGCGTAAGGCCGTATTTTTGTTCAAACGGATTGTACGGGTCTGTCACCGAACTTAACAGTACGTGTGCATGGAAAAGTTGCGCCGGGCGCAACGGCGTTTGGGCAATTTTTACGTCTAAAAAATCGCCCCATGCTTCGGTATGGGCGGAAAATTTAATCATATACTTGGCGTAACAGTACAAACACTTGTGAGGACAGCCGATATACGGATTGATGGCATAATCGGCCCCCGGTATTTTCGATTTGGAAAGATAAGACTTGACCGGAACGGTGGTTACTTTAATCATAAAACATGGGTGGAATTTTGTTCCCTAAATAGTGTACAATATTAATACGGGGACAACAATTTTTATGAACCGATTTGAATTGATGAACCGCTTGGAAAAGGGAAAACAGTTTATTTCCCGTTATTGGACACGCTTGCGCGAGAAGATGACTCCCGCGGTGCGCCGGGCGGCGGAAAAATGGCATAAACTCATGGACTTTCAGGGCCGCAAAAGAGCCCTCTATTCCCAATGGAACCAAGCCGCCGAACAGGGCAGCCGCGAAGCGGCTTACAAACTTTTAATGCTCTATTTTGACGAGGGAGAAGAATATTATCCGTTAGCGTATAAGTGGACGGAATACTTGGCACGCGAGGGAAACGATTGCGGCGTGTTGTTGCAACTGGCGCAAATGTATGAGAAAGGGCACGGCGTAGCACAGGATAAACAAAAAGCACTGACGTGGTACGAGCGGTGTTTGTCCTTACATATTATTAAGGGAAAGGATTCTTCCCTTTCGTTAGAGACCACCAATTTTGTACAGGAACGCATACAAGCGTTGCGGGGAGAACAGCAAAAATAACCCTTTTTTTGCTACCCAAAAGAGAATTATTAAGTTACAATAGAGTATCTTACTGTTAAGGAGAAATTATGCGTAAATGGTTATTACCGGTCGTTTTAGTGTGCAGTGTGTTGCCGCTGCAAGCCCAAATCCAACGTACGTACCAATATGGTGTAGTCCCGACGGAAAACATCACTACGTTGGAGGCCAATCCGAAACTGACGGTCATTGATGACAGCGCCGGTATTTCCATGAGCGAGGTCACTTTCAAAACCTACCGTGTCATTGACGATTCGTACAATTGGGGCGTGGAAGTGCCGTTTATGCGTTACGAATCGCGGATGAAGTCCGAAACCGGATTAGGGGACGTGCTGATCGGCGGAACATGGGTCCATCCGGAACGAAGCGCCGGCGAATGGGGTTACGGTGCCAAAATGGAAGTTTTCCTTCCTACGGCTACCGACCGCCTGCTCGGTACGGGTACCTTACAGGCAAGTCCGTCTCTGTTCGGTTTGTGGGCCGTAACGGAAGATGTTTTCGTGGCACTCGGTTACAAGCATTACGTTTCTTTATTAAAAGACCACGCACGCGACAGTATTGATATGGGACGTATCCGTTTCAACGCGGCTTATACTTCCCAAGGGCGTTGGTGGGTGCTGACCAATATTTATTATTATATGGATTACCGCAACGGTGGCCGGCAGGAATTACAGCCGGAAATAGAAGGCGGTACGCTGATTAACGAAGGCACGGCCGTTTATTTGAAGATGGCGACGCACGCCGCCGGTAATTGGCATACGCAGGATTGGAGCACCGGTATCGGATTTAAGGTACTATATTTGTAATAGGTCCAAAAAGTAAAGAAAAATAGGGCTTTTGGGTCTTGCATTTTTTTTCAAAAAGATATTTAATATAAGAGTACCTTACCTCATTTTGAGGATAATGAATATGTGCAAAAAGTGGATTGCCGTATTATTTACAGTTACGTTGGGAAGTTTTACTTTCGGGGGGCAAGTCAATACTGCTGAAAGCCTGTTGTCATCGAATGTGACCCGGGCCGTTGCCCAAGAAACAAGCAGTTTTGAACAATCACCCTTTGCGGAGTATGTGCAAAAAATCCGTGAGATTGATTCCCCGTCTTATGAAACTTTGCGCCCGTTGTTTGAAAATTTAACGGTGTACAATGCGGATTTTGCTATCGCCGAAAAAGAAGGGATTTGGAAACAACTCGCCGAAATGTTGAGTAAACCCGTGTGGACCGGTTGGAATAATTACCGCCCGGTGGGTATGTTGGAAATTTTTGATGTGTATTTTCCGCAACATAACGCGGACGAGGAAATTGCGTTACTGGAATATAATGTGAAAAGTAACCTTTTGTCCAAAGCCCAACAAGAATTTATTGACGTGTTTAGCCGGATGGATGATGAATCCGTGGCGGCTTTCAAGGGGCCGTATGAAGACTTGATTAACAAGTTGGAAACTTCCACTTCTTACGACCCGAAAGAAATTGTGGAATCGTTTGTGCCCATGATTGAGGCCTATAACCAGTTGGAACGGGAGTTTTCAGGCGCAGCATTTTTAGCCAAGAAATCTGTTTTCGTTCTACCGTTTGCCGCCGGATGGGGCCGCACCACCACAATAGAAAAATTACGCACTTCCCTTGGCGTGGAACGCTTGCCCGGAGGAGAATTGGCCGAAGTATATACCCCGGAACAATTGCAGCAGCGCTACGGTGTGTCCGTAGGAACGGCCGGCGTATTTTTTCAATTCGTCAAGAATTATCCGCAGTATTAGGTGTACTGCGGCATAATAGCAGTTGTTGCTACAACTGTGATTGCATTCCTCCTCCCGGACCAAAAACGGGAGGAGCTTTTTTTTACAAAAATATTTTTGAAAGTGTTTTCCGAAAAATAAGGTATAATAACCTAGGAGGTTTTTATATGGAAAAAATGGAAACTGTTTTATTTACAATTGCTTGTATATCTACCTTACTGTTTCTCATCAAGTTAGGTATGTTTATGTTCGCCGGTATGGATAGTGAAATCGATGCGGATTTTTCCAGCATGGAAGATTCCGATGCTTCGTTTAATTTCCTCTCCGTCCAATCGTTGCTCGCGTTTTTTATGGGGTTCGGTTGGAGCGGCGTAGCCGCCATGCGCCAATTCGGTCTTTCGATAGGGGTGTCCTTCGGGGTGGCGGTAGGGACCGGTTTGTTTTTTATGTTCGTGTCGGCGCTGTTATTCCGCCTGACGAAAAAATTGAATAAAACCGTCAAAATCAACCTCAAAGAATTGGAAGGCAAACCGGCCAAGACCTATACCGCTTTCGCGCCGAAAGGAAAGGGCCAAATTGAAGTAACGCTCAATAAAAAATTAACGATTTTTGATGCAACAAATAATACCGACTGCCAAATTGCTTCTTTTACCACCGTAAAAGTGCAAAAAGTGCAAGACGATATTATCTACATTACATTAAATTAAGGAGATTAAAATGGGAGTGATTGAAGATTCTGCATTAGTAGGGTTACTGATTACTTTCGGATTTCTCTTTGTGGCAGTGGCTCTTTTTATCGCACGCCAATATAAGAGATGTCCTTCTAACAAAATTATTGTCGTGTACGGTAAAACGGAAGGCAATTCCACCGCCAAATGTATCCACGGCGGCGGTACGTTTATTATTCCGCTCGTGCAGGACTACGGCATCTTGTCGCTTGAACCGATGACCACGGATATTGACTTGCGCGGGGCACTTTCCAAGGGGAATATCCGCGTGGCCGTGCCGACGACAATTACCTTCGGTATTTCTACGCGCGAGGGCATTATGATTAACGCCGCGGAAAGATTGCTCGGGCTTACCAAAAATGAAATTATCGCCCAAGCAAGCGATATCATTTTAGGGCAGTTACGTTTGGCCATCGCCACATTGACGATTGAGGAAATCAACCAAGACCGTGAAAAATTCTTGGAACTGATTAACGCCAACGTCAATACCGAGTTGAATAAAATCGGTTTGGAAATTATCAACGTAAACATTAAAGATATTACCGACGAATCGGGCTACATTGATGCCATCGGTAAAAAAGCCGCCGCCGAGGCCATCAACAAAGCCAAAGTGGAAGTGGCCCAACAGGAAAAATTAGGGGCCGTCGGGGAAGCGGAAGCCAACCGGGATAAAGAAGTTAAAGTGGCCGAACAATATGCCGCTACGCAAATCGGTAAAACAAACGCTCAACGCGAACAGCGTATCAAAACCGCTACGCTGGAGGCCGGTGCCGTAGAAGGGGAAAATATCGCCAAAGCCAATATCGCCGAATATAACGCCACGTTAGCCGTCAAACAGGCCAATGCGTTGAAACTCGGGGAAGTGGCCAAGGCCAACGCCCAAAGAGACGTTTTGCTCGCCCAAAAAGAACAGGAAGAAGCACGGCTCAAAAAGGAAGAACTTGCCCGCCAAGAAGTGGAAAAACTCAAAATCCAAGTGGAAGCCGATGCCGAAGCCGAACGGCAACGCCGTATCGCACACGGGCAGGCCGATGCGATAAAGGCACGCTACTTCGCAGAAGCGGAAGGGGTAAAAGCCGTTTTGGAAGCCAAAGCAAAAGGGTACGAAAACTTAATCCGCATTACGCATAACCGCCCCGAAATCGCAACGAGTTTCCTGATGATTGAAAAAATCGAAAATATCGTTGCTAAACAGGTGGAAGCCATCAAAAATATTAAGTTTGATAAAATTACCGTGTGGGACGGTGGAGCCGGCTCCGATAAGGGTTCTACAACCGCCAATTTTATGCGGGATTTAATCAAATCCTTGCCCGCCATGCACGACCTCGCCAAGCAAGCCGGTGTAGAATTGCCGGCGGTGCTGGGAAAAGTGGCCGATGCCGAGGTGGGAGGAGGAGGAGATGAGACGTTACCCCCGCCACCGCCTGCTAAATAATTAACGGCGTATTTTCAGTTGTTTGGATAAACGCGCAGGGAGTGAAAAAGTTTTTTTCACTCCCTGTCTTGCTCCCAAGATACAATTTTTGAACGGATGCGGGTGCGGCCTGCAAGGTGCGGCCTGCAGGGTGCGAGGGAAAATAATCCTTTTTTTCGTGCGGATTTTTATATGCGAAAAAGTATAATATCAACATGCGAAAATGGATGGTATCTATTTTATGTTTCCTTCCGGTGAGTGTTTTATCGTCGGAAATACGCAGTATTACCGTGCAAACGGCCCACATGTCCCCGCGAACGCTTCAAGCGCATCTGCCCTTTCAGACGGGGGATACTTTTGACCTAGCCGCCTTTGAAAAAGCCAAAGCGGATTTGCAACATCTGCATTTTTTTAAGACGTTGGAATTTCTGTATAGAGAGGATAAAAACGGCGTGGATATACGCATCCGCGCCGACGACCATACGTATTTGGTGGTTAGCGGACTCGTCGTCAGCGGGAAAAAACACGCGGCGGGCGTGTCGCTCTCGGGACGGAATTTTTTGAAACAGGCGGAAAATATCACCCTCTTTATCGGTGGAGGAAAGGACGGTTTTAATACACACGGCGAAATGGCCCTCGGAAACCATACCTTCCGGTTGGATTATTTCCATTTGCGTTTTGAACAATCCTTTTATAGCGGCGGTTGGGTGAGTGAAAACGGACTCTTTTCTCCGGCGGACGATAAGGGAAAATACCGGGACGTTTTTCTCGACAGTGTAAAAGGCACGCAAGATGATTTTTCCGTTTCCTACGAGTACCGTTTCTCTCCCCATTGGCACGCGTTCGTAACACCGGAATACGAATATTACCGCTACGACCGCAAAAGGTTGGATACGGGCAACCATTCGCACGTGTCGGCCGGATTACAATATACCGACGATGTCCACCCGACGATGAATATGGCCGATTTGAGTGAACTGTCACACGTGGAAAAACAGGATATTTTGACCGATTTGCCTCGTGTGCGGAGCGGGAAAACGGCGCAAGTTGCCTACATGGCGGGCGGCGCGTGGAGCGGCAGTGATTTTACCATTAAAAAATGGACGGCACAAGGAAAGTACGGGTGGGAGTTTCCGTCCCGTCAACAAATTGCGTTGTTTACGAAAGTGCAATACGCGCCGGATGTGCCGTTCAGCAACGGAGTGGAATCGTCCGAATTGCTGTTCGGCATGGGGATTTACGACAGGGAACAGCGCGGCAAACAGGGCTTTTCTGCCGGAATCAGTTGGACGTATTTTCCGTTGCGTAACCAAACGGGGATATTGAGTTTGGTGCCGTTTTACGAGCAGGCCTATGTGTCGGACGGCGGACGTTCCTACGCGTCGCACAGCGGCGTGGGGCTTTCGGCGGGATATCGTTTTTGGCACTTTCCGATTCCGATTAGCGTGACGCTGACGCATAATTTGACGGATGGGAGTCAACATGCGGGGGTGAAAGTGGGCGGGCGGTTTTAAGGATGTATATACCGCTAACTCGGTGACGGCTTGAAATAACGGCTTTTTTCAGTTATTTGGATAAACGCGCAAAAAAGCACAAACAAAGATTTGTGCTTTTTTGTCTTGCTCCTGCGATACAATTTTCCAAAATCGGAGGTTGGCAAAATGCTCTTTTCGCCTTTGCGCCGCTGGACTTTTTAGGTTAGCGCACGGTTTCTTTTGCGGGTGCATAGCTGTCCATGTACGCGCAAAAAAA